>ERZ778496.1744-NODE-1744-length-14463-cov-10.524153_pt1 | contig 14463 bp, 11 predicted proteins | sample MGYA00433099_ERZ778496 | MGnify/ENA primary metagenome ERZ778496 (study PRJEB29527, sample SAMN07138962) | mouse gut metagenome | material: feces | host: mouse | place: China:Nanjing | collected 2016-01-25 ... | reverse complement strand
GGATAGTATCCATTTTCATTCCCTTTGGCGAAAGCTGTTCATGTCCGTTTCATATGGAGTAAAAACAAAATAAGCGACCGAATCGGAGTCTCCCACGGTCTGCAGCCCGTGTAGCATTCAATTGATAACCCAAGACCATACAAGGGTCTCACCCCTATGATATTAGAATAATATCATTAACTTTGTCAATAATTCTACTCAAGATGAACAGAACTACAACTTGGTCAACATTATCCGAAGTCTGCAATGTGGTGACTATTCTCGGCTTCCTACTTGAGGTCGCTCAAATAATAGCTCCTTCCATTTGCTTACTTGGAAACGTCATCCTCTTGCACCTTTTTGCAAGAGCGCCTGCGGGAGAGTAGCAGATTTGTTACCTAAAGACATGCTTCAGCTATTCGGTCGCTTACACAATATGATATGCAAAAAACGTGCCAATATGCTTTCTACACAATATCTGCCAAAATGACATATACAACTCTCGCAACAACCAATTGGTATTATTTGGTATTATTTCTATTCGTCAAAGCAGAAACGCCGTGGGAGTTGACCCCGTGGCGTTTATTTTATAGTTCTTCGAGTTCATCTTCGTCCTCTTCCAGGGAATCTTGAGAGGTATTTGGGAGGAATGAGAGGAAGACGCGGAGGAAAGCAGTATCCTTGAAAAAGTAATTGGGATCATCTTCCAATTTCTCTTTTATGAAGTCGAAGCCGAAATTGGCGTATTGCTCCATAGTGTCCATTAACTGATCCACAATTTTAGAAGGCTTGATATCTCCTTTATCAAGTGCGATCAGGTCAATATCTGTTTTGGCAACAAGAGCAGCAAACATATACTCGCGGAGTCGAGGATATTGAGTTCTGCCAAGGCGGCTTTCTTGTGTTCCCCAATTAGATATGGCCCAGCCAAATTGTTTAACTTTAGAAGCATCTTCTATAAGCGGTTTCTTCTGGTCAGAGTATAGCCCAATGAAGAAAGCAAGGATGAAAACCTCGTAGCCGGCACCAAATGTTTTGCCCTTGACCTCGTTGTATTTATTTACGCCTTTACCGTAGTCAGCGAACACACTGATGACGGAGTCTTGGTACTTTTCTTCCCACTGGGGATTACGTTTGCCCCAAAGCTCGTATAGTGATTCCATGTTTAGCGGATTTTTTCAATTAGAGTTCTGATTGTTGCCATGTTGGACTGGTCGAAGTTGGGTGCCTTCTTGATACGGTAGACACTGCATGTAAGTCCATTAATTGCATCTTCATCCAATTTGCCCTTTTCGATGAAGTCTTTAGTGACGATGATGCACTGTTTTTGTATCTTGTCAATAACATTGTAGAAATCCTCCTCCTTGGAGTCTCCAAATGAAGATGTGGCAGCATCAAAGATTAATGGATAATCTTCGTCCCGTTTCTCCTGAGTGAAATCGGAGATAGCGAAAAGCACTGAGATATACATCACGGTTTTTTGGGAGCCGGATGGTTTCTTTATTTCTGTTCCATTAGAACTCAACAACTTAATTTCAGTTGAATCATTCGCTGTTTGAATAAGGCGAACCTCACCATGAAAATCGTTGGCACTGAGCCGAACCATATACTCGTTTGCCTTTTCTTCCATTTCCAAAAGGAAACGCTGCAGATTATCTTTCTTTGCCTGTGAAAATGCCTTGGAAATCTCCTCAAGGGCAGTGTGAACCTCGCGCATAACCTTTACTTGCGAACTTTCCGGATCAAGTTCGTCAAGTTCCTTTTTAAGGTCAGCCATTCTCTTTTCCTGATACTTCAGTTCTGTTTCCAACTCAGACAACCGAACAGATGCCCTCTCATGCGAGGTGTAGAGGCCTTTTATGTCATCGAATTGTTTATCAAGTACTGACTCAGATATATTTCCGGATTGAATGAGAAGACGGGTCTTTTCATCCACGATGTCTTGTATTTTCTGGATAGTCTTTTTGAGGTCATCTTGAAAACGAGCCACAAGCCCTTGGCGGTCTGCTATCTCTTGCGCATAACTGGCAACAGCAGCTTCTTGCGTTCCACTCATTGAGACACTCATATTGTGCAGTTGTTCTATAAAGTCATGAGGGAATAGTTCCTGCTCTTCAATTTCTTTCTTCTGCGATTCCTTTTGTAGTTTTGCTTCAGTGTGACGACGATATTCCTCCAGCTTGTGAACCATGAAAGCGTATGCATCTGAATCCTCTGGGGCTTCTCGTCCACAGACCTTACAGATGTGGTCGTGAATCATCTCTTCCATCGTCTCTTGGTTGGGAAGATACCATGGCAGTTTAGTAGCTCCATTTGAGAGCGCTCCGAGCATTTCCTTTGCCGCTTCCAGTTTACCGACCTCAATAGCCTTGGTGCGTTCAAACTCACGATCCATGGCACGTTTTGTCTTGCTCAAAGCCGATATTTTTTCTTGGAATATCTTCAAGGTAGGACTAAACGGAGCAAGAATCCACATCCGGTCAAGGAGTGCATGATTGTAGTTGACAGCTCCAATTTGAGCCATCAGCTTGTTGCGCTTATCTTCCTGAGTTTTCAGTCGCTCTTTGATGTCGCGATAACGCTGAGAAGCCTCTTGATTATCCTCTAATTGAGACAGAGTCTTGTTATAGGTATCAATAGAGTCTCTCTTTTCCTTGATGTCTTTACGGGTTATACTGATTTCGGTGCCCACACGAGATATGTCGGATTCAAGTTCTCTTGCGCGTTGAGCAACTCTCTTGTCAGAGCGCATCTCTTGAAGATAGGCTTTATTGGCTTTCTCTTCAAAATTACTGGTAATTTCTACCAGTTCATCGAACTTACGAATGTCTGAGAATTTGTCAACCAAATCTTTTAAGGCGGTTTTGTTTTCAAACACGTTAAGCTCAGACTCACCCTTAAACATACTAAATTTCTGTATGAAAGCATCATAACAACGCTCAATGAGTGCCTTGCCATTGACTGCCTCTCGCTCTATGCCGTTTGTCTCGTATCCTCGATAAACCAGTTGGCCAATCTTGAAACTACCATTTTCAAGTTTTTCTATAGTGAAGGATTTCTCTACTGACTTTTCTCCATCGTGGTCAAATTTCATGTAAACGGAAATTTCTTCAACATCTCCGACTTCCATCTGAGACCTGCGCATTTCCGACATTTGTTCCATAAGCCCTCTGTCTTTAGTGGTATCGAGCAACCACTGTAGAGCCTCGAAGAAAGTGGTTTTACCATCGCCATTATCACCGATAATGACAGTGAGACCATCGGAAAACTCAAAGCGATTGTTGTCGCCATAGTAGCTTCGGAAGTTCTTTATTTTTATTTCTTTGATTATCATACGTTACGTTTTAGATAGTCGTTGACTTCTTTCCACAATTCCCGCTCAGAGGCTCCTTCTCCAACGCGCTTTATGATTTGAGCAACTGTGTTGATGATATAGTTGTCAGAGTCAAGAGCTGAGTACAATGAACCGATATCAGATGCTGTATAGCCTCCTACTTTCATCAGACGGTCATTCAGAAGAACCGCCTGAAGCATTTTGTCGTTATTTGAAATGTATGCCATGGTTAGAAAAGAGATAAATTAAAATAATCAAGAATCGGAGATAGTTCCTCATACGCAAAATCTGTATTCTCTGAGAGCAATGCGAAGTCTCGTACACGCTTTAGCTCGGATGCAAGAAGACTACGCTCCATTTTATAACTATCCGCAACTAATGAAATTTCCGGTACTACAACAAGGTCATGGATAATTGCTCTATGCTTGTCCTTATGTGTGCGCAAAATACGTCCTCGACGCTGAATAAACTGGCGTGGATTACCCGTACTGGCACAAAAGACTGCCAATTCACTTCGAGGGACATCAACACCTTCATCTAGACATTTCATGGATGTGAGAACTTCAAGTTTGCCAGATGCGAAATCATCCAAAATCTGATTACGGTCACCTGTCCCGGATATGAATTTCTTCACTGTAGTTGTCGGACTAATGGATTGTACAATCGAAGTATATTGGTCAATCAATGAATCTGAGTAGTCATCATCTGAGAGACTTTCCGCTTCATCATAAAGGTCGGCCTCAAAACTATCAGGTTTGTTCCCCTCCGGTACATATACAAGAGTGTACCTCAAGGAGCCCCGCTCGTTATACCATTCTTGAAGTATTCCATTAAATATCAACTGCTTATTAGCTGCCTTGTGAACAATGCGTTTGCGTTTAAGAAGTAGCCTCATTAGAATGTCATCAGACCCGGGGAAGGAGTCATTGTCGAAGTTGTAAAATTTGGCGAGTTGAAGCGAAATTTTCATATACTCCGACATCTCTTCATCAGTAAGTCTGACAAGATGTGGATAATAGTTGTAACGACAAAGATACCCCTTGTCAATAGCCTCTCGCATTGAAAACTCAAATGTGTAGTTCTCCGAGTTATCACACCCAAAGAATTTGCGCAACTGTTTGTTACCTCTGTCGTCAAATTGTCGTTCAGGTGTAGCAGACAAGCCTATTCGTCTCACATATTTTACACCCTCAAGCCTATTCAAGATTCTCGGAGATCCCATATTGTGGACTTCATCTGCAATAAGAAGTAGTTTCTTGTTAATTTTACCGCTTATTGAAATCAAATCTTTGAAGATGGAATCTCGTGCAAATGAAGCGTATGTTGCAATTATAATATATGAGGGTTCCTGCTCGGAATAGTTAAACTCTTCTTGAAACTTAATCGCGTCAAGCTCAGATTTCCATGATTTATTCTTCGAGCACACCTTTACAATATGTCCGAAGTTAAATTTCTTACATTCATCCTCCCATTGGTCAACCAACGTCAATGTAGGCACAAGGATAATAGCACGATAATACCCTTTGCTCTTATAAATCTCCAACAGGCAGTTTAGTGATGTCAGAGTCTTGCCTGTGCCTGTCGCCATGGCGAACAGTCCCTTCTGCTTATTCTTTTTCCAATTCTCAAAGGCTTGTTGCTGATATGGACGTGGTCCGGCTGGATATGGAAATCTAGGCTCATTCTCCTTGGCTTTTTCAATATTCCGAATCTTATCAATCGCCCTCTCTACTTTAGACTTTGTCTTTTGCAGTATACGCTTAATATTATCAGGAATATTTGCCTCGGTAGCAGACTCAATCAATTCGAGTTCATCATTAAGCAATTCTTCCAGCCCTTTTGATTTGGTTTTAACTGTCGTATATCCTTTCAAGTGCGAAGCATCCACAAATTCAACATCATTGTCTTCTCCCTTGAATGCTCTGTCAAATGACTTCTGAATGCCGTTTATTCGACCAACGTCTGCCGGACCATTCCAATCACAGTTGACATTAAGACTTTCCTTATTGTGTATAAGGAAAGTCAGTGAGAAATTAACAGACCCTTCAAACCCAATCTTATTTATGCCGTCGCTGAATGTGCCACATTTGGTGTGTGCTATCCCACTTCCATTGACCATTCGCACTATCTTGATTTCGATTCGGTCGTTGCGTATAAGCCATGCGAGACATTCAAAGAAATGCTTGTCACGCTTATTGAGCGTGTAACTTAGTTGCTCCAGATTTTTCAGGTCAAAGAATGGAAGATCATTACCATCATGAGCCATGGATATGGCTGAGGCATCATCGCAGCTAAGAATATCGTTGATAATCATGCGCATCTTGCCTCCGTTATAAATAAAGGAGGCAAAGCCGTATGACAAGACATTGATTGCAGACGATGAGAAGAAGCCAAGCATCAGGTCAAATGATGTGGCATTACATAGTGATTCGGAAAAGAAACCTACCGGCTCCCATTCTGAATTTGTTTGATACCTGAATGATTCAGGCCATGTCACATCGGTCTTCAACATAGCTATATAAAGCAATTAGCGCAAAATGCGTCGTTATCTTCATCAGGGTCACCGAATAGGTCAACCAATTTTGAACTTCCGGCTTTTTTCTTAGCTTCCTGCTTTTTGATAGCATCAAGTTTAATTTGACGCACTCTCTCCGGACGGATAAGATCAGCAAGACTTTCATTTTGGTTCCAAGTATAACCGTCTTTCTCAAATTCCATGGCTTTGGCAAAAAGATCTGGATGCTGTTCATAAAGCCATATCCATTCAAGTTTTTGTTGGAAGAAGCAGAAATAGCAACCTGAACGGCTACGATTGTATGTTCCTACTTTTCCATCCACCTCAAATTCGATAGGTTTATAGTATGCCGGTACACCAACACCACTATCTTCAAGGATACGGAAAATATCATCTCTGACAAGGATATCATCGTTATCGATTAGAGGAAACTCATCCAACTTACCCACTGGATAGTCAGTTCCTTTGAGAAACTCAAATACAGCTTTATTGAAGAGTCTTACATCCAAATCCATAAGAGCGTTAGCTTTCTTTCCATAGAAAAAGTCTTTGGTCAGAGGATGCTCCAATATTTTCAACAGTTCTAATTTAAGCTCGTCAGGGGCGATGCTCATGTATATATCTGTAAATCGTACTATATTATTCTTGTGAACGATAGTATGGATTACATCTATGCTCCATATATTCTTGCGAAATGGGAAAATCGCTTGAATATTAGGCTTTGTCGAAACATAACCCTCTCGGTCTTCGTCACCTCGAATGCCGACATAGGAGATGGTAGGTCTGTCTCCTACGAAACGTTCCATCTCCTGAAGTTTCATTTTCTGAGTACACCATCTTTGTTGCGGTGATGGAAGAAACATGCCGCTTGCTTTGAGAAAATGCTCAAATGGAGTAGGTTCAGGGCTCCCTTCAGCTGCTCTCAATCTCTTAATACCACCGAGATAGGACTCAAGACGGTTAATCAATAGGTCGGTTTCTGCCAATTCACAACCTGTGTCTGTATTATAATATTCCACATGAAGATTAGGATACTTCCCCTTCATGTAGATTGCGAGAGCAGCGCTGTCTTTGCCCCCGGATATTCCAAGTACGTGTCTTACCTCGCTCATTTCACTTTTTCGTTTAGAAGTTTCAGAAGAACACAAATGTTGAACTCATCATCATCCGAAAGTATGGATGAGATTTTACTCATAATCTCATCAGCTTGTTTAGCCTTATTTTTAGGTAGACGATATGTTTGAGACTTGGAAAATTTGCCAAGATTTGATGCAAGCTCAAAATTGAATGCCTCTGCGTCATCATTTAGATTCTGTACGTCTGCAATAGCCGAATATCGTTCCAACTCGCTGAGCATATGAAGAATCTGGTGAATCAACAATGGTTCATCACTATCTTTGGTCTCATCAAGTCGTTTGTCGGTTATTACAATGGCAAGTTTCTCTATAAATTCTCGCTTAGTTTCCGAAGGGGCAATGATACGGTCAAGGAATGCCCTTGTTTTAGGAGTAAGTATCCTTGGGTCTATCGATTCATAGCGACTCTCTAAAATATCCTTGTACGCCTCATAGTTATCGGGGACACCTAAATGAGCTACAATCTTGTCTTCTATTCGATCTATGAAATTATCGTAGCAGGTGTTAAGTTCACGGACTGCATTCCTTATTAGATCAAGATGCTGAGACGTAAATTCCTCACTATGCAAATCTTTGTAGCCAAGTGCCGCAGGCAAATCTTCAAAGAAGGTTTTGGCAGGATCCTGAGCATTGGACAGTACATCCCTGAATTTCGCAGCATATGCATTGTCGAATTTACGTGTCCGTTTTGCATAAGTATTAAGCCCTCTATAAAAATGGAAGAACGGCTTAACGGTCTCAAGCAATGAATCTGACGACACTTCTACATTGTCATCCTTATGGAGAAACTGACGATAACGCTTGAAAAACTCAAGTTTTACACCGGCCACCTTAAACGCCTTGATTGAAAAGTCGTTGATACGCTTTTGAATAAGTTCAAAGACTTCCTTATTAATATTTAGGACAAATGTGTTCCCGTTGTATAATGCGAAGTCCTGTTGATTGATGAAAAGGAAAATGGGAATCCAGAAATCAATCACACCCTGCTTCAACTTATATGGAGCAGCCTTCAGAATCTTGGTGAGTTCAGACAACTTTCTGGGCTTATCAACAGATGAGTTGATAAACTCCATCGAAGCGGTCCATAATGTCTGGAGTTCCGGTTGCGTTGGTGCTCCAAGAATCCAGTTTCCGTTTTCATTAATCCGATGTATCCCTGACTCTCTGAAAAGTGTGAAATAAACAGTTTTCTCCGGAGGAAATCCTTCTATCCCAAATGCCTCTACATCAGATTTGTTCAGCATTGCGTCAAGCAAGTTGACCCTTGCCAAAGATATGGCCGAACTCAACTTCTGACGGTTGAGCAACTCATTGCGAATAATAGGCGTCTTGTCGTAAATGATGTCACAAACGTATGAGAGAAGTTTATTGAAATCTCTGACAGACCTTATTTTGACCGACTCTCCTTTGAAATACCATACCACGCTATCGATACCATTAGTAAGCGCGGTATTTATAGTCTCGTTTAATAGTAGCGTCTCATAGGTCTTCTGCTTTTCAAGTTCAGTCTGTGCTATCCTATCATCAATAGCGACATTGTCAATCACATATTGCAGCTTCTTGATTTCATGAAGATGTTTTGTAATAGCCTCGGTATTCTTGAAATATCCATATATAGAGGCGCCAGCTGACTTTGAGGTAGATAATTCTTTTACCTCTTCTTCGATTTCCGAGAGTGGAAAAATCAGATGTACAAATCCATCGATATCGCCGGAGGCTTCCACTATAGTGGGCTCGTTGGATACGCGATACTCAAAATAACGAGGGGTTCCTATTTTATAGTATGAAGCGGTCGCGACTGCGGCTTTTTGCTTGATATACGGAGATATTTCTTCTACCGAAAGCTGTGGAGTTGGTACGATAGAAGCTGCTTTAAACAATTCACTTTCAATATTGAGATTTGTCCCTTCATATAATATGAATTGTGACTTATATGATGCAAATCTGATTATCTTTTCAGAAAGAAGCGTTTTTATTGTGGCCTTTACATTAATAATACCGAGAGCATTCTGTCCGTATGTGACAAGAAAATCATCATTTAGAACAATGCCATTGAAGAACATATTGATAAGACCTATTGTCTTTATAATCTTCAGACAGTCATTGATAACATTCGACTCCTGATTAGACCCTTCAATACGTTCTATTGCCACTGCGAGCGACCTCCACCCGGTAGAATCGGCATTCATCTCATTGATAGCCGAATAAAAATGATAGGTCAGATAGTCATATACCTTGGCTATGTTATATGTCAATGAGGCTGTTGCCTTAAACTCATTGAGGGAGTCTTCACCTTTAGCGGTTAGGAAAGAAAACAAGGAACGCTCATTCTGCCCATATCTCTGGACCGCAAGAGTTAGGCACACAGCAGAGATTGGATCGAGAGGATAGAGAAGTTCTGCCGTTTTTAAGCTGAACGAATTGCTGAGAATTTTACTTCTTTGACCAAGGTCGTATAGGAGATTCAGACTGATTCCCTCTGAGCGTGTTATGTGCTGATGCTCACTTAACTGCTTTGCCGTTAGATAGAGAAGTTGCTCTACCGGTTCAGCGAAGACAATCTCCTGAAAACGGCCCTTTACTTTTTGCCATTCGTTTCTCTGTGTTTCACTTAGTTTATAAGCATAACTTCCAAAGTTCTGATGTAGCGTGGTTAGAAGTATTATGTTTCTACTCGGTACATTTACGAATTCAGAAAGTTTCTGTAGGAAATACAGTTCCTTTTCTGGGTTGTTATTAGCGACGTGCTCAAGTACTTTACCAAACTCATCAACGACAATAATTAAAAACTTGTTGCGCTTTCGGATTGATTGATAATACTGATTAAGAGCATCAATTGCGTTACTGTTATGACTCTCAAGTTTGGATGCCAGTAATGTGCTTAGCGATGAATAGTCGCCTACTATATTCAGAAATTCAAAACCGGAGGTAGAGCCAAGGACATTTCTTTTGATAAGCCGATTTGCACCGGATGTCAAATCATCTTCCAAAGCAAGTATGAAGCTGGACTTTCCAGTGCCGTAGGTGCCGATAATGGAGAATGAATGGTGGCCGGAATTGTAACTATTTACAATGTTTCCAGCTACCATCCGGGCATTTTCCGTTATGATATATCGGAAATCCGCTGCTGTATTTAGCTCTATATTTACTGATGGAATATAGCTCATAACGAATCGTAGTAATTATCCAGAACATCAAATCTGTTGAGTTCTCCTATAAACTGGACATTTTTAATGCCACTGTTATCAGAGAACACAACCATTCCGGGGTAAAGTTTCTCTATTTTACGGATTATATCTATGAGCGATATTATTGGCAAACAGAATACAAGAGACAGCTTCTGGAGTATATCAAAAGACAACGTTTTATCCCCACCGCTCAATGTGAGGAGGGCGAATAGAACGACATCGGGTGCGATATCTTCAGGCTCAGTCACTCGATAAGAATATACGTCCGAATCTTTATTGACAATAAGACCAAGCCCTATTAATAATGCAGAGAAGTCTTCAATGTTCTTTAAATCTTTTGGAGCTACATAATTTTTCAAGAGCACAGCGATGTCTTTTTTTACGGTGTTTTCGTTGTAGACATTTCTTTGTTCAGGAACCGAACATTTGCGTTTGATAAAATTGCGTAGCTCATCTTTTGAGAACTCCTTTTTCTCTCGCTGATACTCTACAAACGTTAGGTTATAGATACTGGCGACACCTGTTACGACAAGAAGGAAATGAAGAACCCAAAGAGTGTTGAGGTCCTCCGCATAGGGATCACGCCCATATTCAGTATCAAAAAGGAAGTCTGCTATGCCAGTAAGTTCATCCGATTGGCTTAATCCAAAAGCGCGAAGCCAAAATCGGATTGACGCAACCATGTTCTTGCCGACTCCAAGCTTCGCCACGGAATCAATGTCCGTGAAGTGGTTATCAGCAAGAAGATAGTCATATCCCTTCTTTAGCCAAAGAGATTTACAATGAAAGGACTCATGTCCCGAAAAACTATATCTGCTCAAAATGTTACTGGTCTATTTTATTATATCAATCTCTCTTAGCAAGAGAGATTGATGACCAGTTTGATGTTTATAATCAAGACATTATGCCATACGCTATAGCATATTTGCTAAACTCCTCTAAATATTTTAAAGGCTTCAATTCAAAAAATCAGCGAATTACACTCTAAATCTCAGAGAAAATGAGTAATTTTGCAAACGTTAGGACTCTCTTGCTAAGAGATTTGGATGATTGCTAAACATGACACGACTCGCAGAATATAAAGAATCGATAACACAGATGACTGTGAACAAAAAAGGGAGCAATACCGCCCCTCATAAGGCAATCTTGCTCCTTGCTATAATAGATCTCATCGAACGTGGCAGCATCAGAGATTCATTTATCCCATTGTCAGATGAGTTAATTCGTACGTTCAATAACATTTGGAAGACCAAAGTTCCGATAACGAGTCCTTTCTCTTGTAAATTTTCTTATCCATTTTTTCATCTACAATCATCTCCTTTTTGGAAACTTTCAAAAGCCTCGACTTATATCGGTCAAAAAGAATACTCTTCAATAGCCGCATTAAAACGTGATTTTATCGGGGCTAAAATAGACAATGATTTATTCCTATACCTAACTATACCAGAGTTCAGGGACGAGATTAGGCAATTACTAAACGATATTTTTTTGACGGATACATCTGCTTCATTTTCTGATAAAATAGGGTTGCTTTCTCTTATATGCATCTTATGCACTGTCGCATAACACCATTGACTATGAGTATGCAGGATGCAAATCACTCAATGACCTGACGAATACACATCTCTTCAATAGTTTATCTTCATAGACAATTTAATATGATACTATTGGCGCGGTCGACGACGGAGGTGTCGAGGCTGGCGAGGTAGATTTGGGTGGTTGCTTCACTATCATGGCCCATGCCCTCCGAGATGACTGAAAGGGGGATGCCTTTGGCTTTGGCGGCGGAGGCCCAGCTGTGACGAGCGACGTAAAGGGTCAGCGGGATTTGGACTCCTACCATCTTGGCTATCTTCTTCAGGTTGTGGTTGATGTTGTAGCCCATGTTTCGGTAAGTGCATCGCTCGTTGGTGCCGGGATTCTTGATTATGGGGAGCAGGTATTCGGTAGCGTTTTCTGGGTACTTGTCGAGTATTATCTGCATTTCCTTTGTCCATTCGATGATTAGCTGCTGGCTTGTCTTGCGACGGCGATAGGTGACATATCCGTTTTTGAGGTCTGATTTTTTGAGAAATGCCATGTCGATGAAGCTCATCCCTCGGAGATAAAAACTCATCAGGAACATATCGCGGGCGAAGTCAAGTGACGCATTCAGCGACAAATCCAACGCCTTTATTTTCTTGATAACAGGCAGTGACAAGGCTCGTTTGACCGTCTTGTCAACGCCGGTGTAAACGTGCTTGAGCGGATTGCGGTTTTCGATGATGTCATCTTCAACTGCTCTGTTATAGACGGCACGGAGTATGCGTGTGTAGAAAGATATGGTGTTTGGTGCAACGCCACGACTCTTATGCCATGCCTCGTAAGCCTCCATTATCTCGGAGGTGAGACAGTCGAGCATTATGTCCTCGTCCTGTCGGTAATTGTCTTTAGACGCTTGGCTCGCCAAGAACTTCTTGAAACTGCTGAGCGCAGACTTGTAGGTCTCGGAAGTCCTGACCTTACCGTTCTGTTTTAGCTTGACGATGATACTTTCCATGAAGTTGAACAGGGAGTATTCATTAGCGTAGCGGTTGAACTCATCTATCACATCATCGGCAGTGTATGAGGGACCGTTGGCATCAAGCTTTTTGTCGATTTTGTTCAGCCTCTCAACATCCCAACGGATGCGCTCACGGATTGAGAGGATAAACGCCTTGCGCTCACTTTTCTGGGTGGTAGTAACCATTGAGCGGGATTCATCCCACTCCGATGGATATACTTTGTAGTCTGAAAGGAGTTGTCGCACCTTCCTTTCGTGGATAATCTGATAGTAGATTGTGCCCTCGTGGTCAGCGACAGTCGAGGGCCGGAACTTTACTTTTATCGAAGCCATTGGATTCTGAATTTTAACTGCCTTTAAGATATATTGAAGGGATGCATTTTTGAGATGCATCCCTTCAACTCACGAGATAAATGTAAAATTTATCCGCCTATCCGGTGCTGGTGGAGGAAGGCGTCGAGGTCGGCGCGGCTGACGTAGATTTTGCGACCTATCTGGGAGAAGGGGATGAGGCGTTGGTCGCGGTAGTTTTGCCACGTCTTGGGGGATATGCCGAGGATTTCGCGGACTTCGTCGGATTCAAACCAGTCTTTGCTGGGGCTTCCAATCTGGGTTTTCTCGACTATCTCAATGAGACGGTCGAGTTTCTCGTGCAGTGATTGCCACTCATCCTGTGGAATCATAAGCATGAGCGATGTCGGGGCGGAGTTTAACTGAGATTTACTCAAGGGACTTGTCATATTCTTTAGAGAGATTGACGATTGCGTCCTTGCATTCGTCGAAGTGCTGTCTGAGCAGGTTGTTGATGAAGGTTGTAAGATTGGCTTTGCGGTTTCCACATAGGAGTTGCAACTGTTTGATCTGCTTTACAAATTCAGGGCAGATTCTTACATTCGAGCATCCGGAGGGTGGACATAGATACGTCAGATCATCAATAAATCTTCGTCTGTATTCTTCCGCTTGTGTCGTTAGGGCCGAATTGCGGGATTTTGATGCAGAACGTCCCTTATGGTTGGATTGTACCGAGGAGGGAGGTTCATGTGTCGTGGAATTTGAATTATCAGTGTTGCTTAAAGGAGCGGAAGGCGGAGCTTCCTTAGCGCGGAAATTCTCCACAAAGGCATCTGCATCAAAGTCGTTGTCATATCTTTTTGCCATAATTCACTATTTCTGGGGTTAACATACATCTTGACTATTAGATTGGACGCTTCCACATCTACACACCTTGAGCTGTCCGAGCTTACTGTTAAAGTCCGGATGATTGATGTTCGTTCTGAGCAGCATACTCCTTTGGACATAGGGCGATCAATCATTCCAAAACTCATCAACTGAATGTGACGGCGTATGTACTCGGATAAATATGCTGATTCAAAAGAATCTGGTATATGGCGGGAAGCAAATTTCAGCAAGCACGAGTTCTGTGGCTTTTTCTCAAATAGTCCGGCAGTGGAATATGAGGAGTCTGAAATTCTAAGACAAAGATAGCATGACGCCGTCTGTCTACCCAAATTCTCAGACATGTCGGGATTATGTTGCCTCGCATTGCCTGAAACTGTCGCGATTTGTGGCTATGAAGCTGCGTGGCTGCAAATCCACATTTATACGTATAAATGTTTGAATGCACAAACAGATATATGCTTTTGCGTTCTTGCAAATAGATATTCCTATATTTTCACATCAGCACTATCAAACAGTCGTTTATAAATATGGCTTAAGTACGAACTATATTAAAATCCAAATAAAATGAGGCAAAAATTACATCCACCTTA
>ERZ778496.1742-NODE-1742-length-14496-cov-7.561942_pt1 | contig 14496 bp, 16 predicted proteins | sample MGYA00433099_ERZ778496 | MGnify/ENA primary metagenome ERZ778496 (study PRJEB29527, sample SAMN07138962) | mouse gut metagenome | material: feces | host: mouse | place: China:Nanjing | collected 2016-01-25 ... | reverse complement strand
GTTGTTACATCTTCGATTATCACGACACGGTCGCCGTCTTTGATCCTGCTGCCAAGCAAGATACCTGCGTCCCCATGATCTTTTTCTTCCTTGCGGTTTGAACAGTAACGAATCTCCTTCCCGTACAGCCTTGCGTAAGCAATCGTCGTTGCCACGCTGAGCGGTATTCCTTTATATGCCGGGCCAAACAATATATCAAAATCGTCTCCATAATATTCATGGATTGCTCTTGCATAATATTCTCCCAGTTTCGCCAGCTGCGTTCCTGTCACATATGCGCCGGCATTCATAAAAAACGGCGATTTACGGCCGCTTTTTAAGACAAATTCTCCGAATTTTAATACGTCGCTGTCAACCATAAACTCGATAAACTCTTTTTTGTATTGTTCCATATGATTGTATTCTCCTTTATTTTATGGGATTTTCATCTCTTCTGTGTTCTTTGTCTTTCAACGATTTACCCATATCCGGCAATCCTTTCTGAGGAATGCGCAAACCAAAAAGATAAGTCTCAATATACTTTGTTTAGTATACCACCAAATCTTATTACTTTCAACTCACAAATCCAAACTTTTCCATACAAAAAACAGGAAACCTTTTCCTGATTTCCTGTCCCTGTGTGCCGTTTTAAGCAGCGGCGGTGATTCAGTTGTGAACGGACCGCGGTTTTGCTACTTACTTTCCTGCTGCTTGTCTGCTACCTTTTTCTTATTTTTGTTTTTACACCACCATGTACCTGCCACGGAGCAGCTGCCGCCTGAAATAAACAAAATAAAAAAAACAATTGCCCACAAATCATCCATTACTAATTTCTCCTTTCACAGGCAGGGAATGTTAGAATGTAAAATCCTGCCTTAAAAAGAGTTTAATCTATATTTTTCTAAATGTCAACTATTTTATACTTTTTAGCGCAAAAATATTGCTTATCTTTTCAGTGATAAGCAATAGGGGTTTTGATTATTGAATTTTTCTGTATATCAGGATTGCGACGACCTCAACCGTAACTACAATATCGTATATCCATTGAACACAAAAGGCTACCGTATCGTAATTGATCGGTATACTGTCTGATATTTTTGCAAAAAAATTAACGATGATAATGAATACGATGATCGCAATCACACTTGCTCTTCCAATGATTGCCCGTCCTCTTTCATCACGGGAAGATTTTATAAAAAATAAGATAAGCAAAAGAAACGTAATCGGCTGGGCATACAATATCCCTGCCATCAGGATTGTTCGATTGTTCACAAGTTCATTCAGCATTTCAATCACTTTTCTACCTCCGAAAAATCAAATAAATCTTCAATCGTTACATCAAATATTTTGGAAATACTATATGCCAACATCATAGAAGGATTATAGCGATTTCGTTCAAGCTGCATAATTGTTTGTCTTGAAACACCCACCAAATCGGCAAGTTCTTGCTGCGTCATTCTTTTTGTAGCTCTGTACACATGGATTTTACTTTCAAACTGATATTTATTTTTTGACAATAGCTTACCGCCTTTCTTTGCCGTTATTATTTAGGAACTGTCAATAAATAACGCATCCATTTGACTTGTCTAAATATCCATCTGCGGCATCAGAGAATCTTGACGTAGCCCGATACGCCTGCGATTCTCTTCTTTACAGATGAATATTTATATGGCGTCAGATTAACAAGTTATTTATTGACAATTCCTTAGCAGATACGAGTATAACATATTTCTTGCATTTTGTCGAATAAAGATTCTAAAAACACGAAAATAGAAAGAGGGATTCCATAGCCTGTTATGCACATTTCCATAACGCTTATCTGTTGTTCTTTGGATTCTTTTGTTCGGAATAGTGCGGTGTGGCGGTCTATCCCTGGTTTTCGGTTGCCTGCTTTGAGCATTGTGTCATGGTTTCAATTCACACCCACACCAGTTTTTATCAGTTTCTAAGTTATTGTGGCGTTAAATATAACGCGTCAGGACATTGAAAATTTGCTGTATACTATCTACTGTTACCACAAATATAATATAAAAAAATTGATTATGTAATATTCCCCCTCTTTTATGTGTCTAATCAATGAAAGGAGGTCAGAAATGCCGGCAGAACCATTTTTAGAAAGACTAATGAATACGTATGGTGATGAACTTTTACGTATGTGCTTTTTGTATCTTAAAGACTACCAGCTTGCAGAGGACGCTGTTCAGGATACATTTCTAAAGGCAATGAAATCTTACCAATTTTTTCAGCACCAATCCAGCGAAAAAACATGGTTAACACGCATTGCGATTAATTGCTGCAAAAATGTAATCAGAACCCGTTGGTTTCGGATGCGCCATGTCAATATGGAAGCCGATACAGAGAGCAAGCATAATGATCCGATTGAAAACATTGTAGAAAAAAACAGCATCTGCGCTGCTATTATGGCATTAAACGCAAGCGACCGGCAGATTATTGTGCTGTACTATTATCAGGAATTGTCTGTCAAAGAAATTGCAATGATTATTGGAAAATCGGAAAATACCACAATCCAGCGTTTAAACAGGGCAAGAGGTAAAATGAAAAAAATTTTAACGGAGGCAGGATATGACAGAGAAAGACATTAAAAATATTCTTGAATCAGAACTTCACACAATACAATTGCATACAAAAATAAAAAACAAGATTCAAAAGACATGTATGGAGAACAGTAAACAGCAACATAACAGCAAAACCAGCCGCATAGGGAAAAGCATTGCCGCTTCTGTTGCAATAACAGTATTGGGATGCAGCACCGTCTATGCCGGATATCAACTTTTGAACAAAGTTCATGTAAACGAGGAAGCATTGCCCGCACTAGATGCCATGCAGATTGTGCAAATCAATCCATTAACCGAGGAAGCGGACGCATACGGAAAGATTCATAAAAATTACAGCGACTTTAACACACTAAAACAGGATCTGGGGCATCCACTAATAGACTCTGATTTATCCCACAATAATCCTTATATGCTGTGCCAGCTTACAACAAACGCTGCCGATTATGTCATGATTCAAGTAGATAATTTTATTCTAGGTGATACAGACAACTACGAATATATCGAATCTGAAAACCGCTATATATATACCCACGGCACAGAATATTACACACCCATTTCATTGACTGCCGATTTAATCCTAAGCGAATCACAGCTACGCAACGGCTGGGATAGAGATTATCTTGGACTGTTTCAGTTTGTGGAAAGCTATACTTCTGAACAAGGTTTCACGGTAAATATTTTACAAGATACCCTGCTTGAAGATAATTTAGAAAATGTTATTTCCGAAAAATCAGCAATTTTTGTGATAGATGGGGTACGTTATTCTCTAAAAGGACGTATTTCTATAGATACATTAAAAAAGATAATCGCTACCTTAAAATAATAAGAACTAAAACAAGAAAAGCAAACAGAGCAGCCTTCCACATCGCTTTGGGGCTGCCGCATTAAGGGAAACATATACCAGCTATTATAACATTGTGTTGCGTTTTACATTATATCTTGTATAAGGAACTGTCAATAAATAATTCATCAATTTGACAATTCCTAATCAAAGTTTATTGCGACAGCCCCATATGCATTATTAAGGGATTATTGTAATATTAGGGAAATTTTTAAAAATAACTTTTATACTACATAACGCCAGAATTTACCGTACAGTACTGGTTAAACATATATGACTGGCGTTATGTAGTCAGGTTACTCGGAAATTTTAACTGTTAAGCAGTATAAATAGTGCGCAGAATTTAAAAGCTATTTCTTAACAGTTCCTTAGTAATTCTCCTCACGCACTTCAAAGTAACTCTGCGGATGATTACAAGTTGGGCAAATTTCAGGCGCCTTTGTTCCCACAACAATATGCCCACAGTTGCGGCATTCCCACACCTTTACCTCGCTCTTTTCAAATACGGCTGCTGTTTCAATATTTTTCAATAAAGCGCGATAGCGTTCTTCATGGTGTTTTTCTATCTCACCAACAAGCCTAAATTTCGCTGCAAGCTCGGGGAATCCTTCCTCCTCAGCCGTTTTCGCAAAATCCTCATACATATCCGTCCACTCGTAATTTTCCCCCTCTGCAGCCGACGCAAGATTTTCCTTTGTATTACCGATCCCATTCAGCTCTTTAAACCACATTTTTGCATGCTCTTTTTCATTATCCGCCGTTTTCAAAAACAGTCCTGCGATCTGCTCATATCCTTCCTTTTTTGCAACGGAAGCAAAATAGGTATACTTATTTCTCGCCTGTGATTCTCCGGCAAACGCCGTTTCCAAATTTTTTTCCGTCTGTGTTCCTGCATACTTTGTTGTTTTCATATTTTCTACCATTCCTTTCCAATGTACAAACAAGTTGTACTTTTTAATTATTTTTATCTTGATATACAATCTCTCCATTAACGATTGTATACTTTACTACTCCGGTTAAATCCATTCCGGTAAAGGGAGAGTTTTGTGATTTTGAAACATAATTTCCGGCTTTGCGCACTTGCGTCGCATCAAAAATAACAATATCCGCCGCACTCCCAACCGATAACGTTCCCGCTTTTAGCCCATATAGCTTGGCAGGATTGCAGCTCATCAATGTAATAATATCAGCAATAGAGAATCCTTCCTTTCCTACCAAATTTGTCAATGCCAGCGGCAGAGCTGTTTCCAATCCAATAATTCCGCTTGGTGCTTCTGTCAGCGGGCGTTCTTTCTCCTCTTTGCTGTGCGGTGCGTGGTCGGTTGCAATAATATCAATTGTTCCGTCCCGCAGCCCTTCAATAATTGCACGCCTGTCCTCCTCCTCACGCAGCGGTGGATTCATTTTTGCAAGCGTACCATATGTTATTGCTGCTTCTTCGGTTAAACTAAAATGATGTGGTGTTGCTTCCGCATGAATGTTCTTTCCGCGCTTTTTTGCTTCGCGAATCAACGCCACGCCCTCCTTTGTACTAATATGTTGTATATTTAAAATAACGCCTGTTTTCATCGCAATTTCCAAGTCCCTTGCAATCAAGGAATACTCCGCTTCCCGCGGCGAACCACCAATCCCAAAATGCGCAGAAGCTTTCCCTCTGTTAATACCATTATTTGTAATGAGTGCTGGATTTTCCTCATGAAGACTTATTGGTACCCCACATTCCGCCACAAGCCGCATTGCCTGATCTAACAGCGCAGTATCTATAATCGGAATCCCATCATCTGTAAAGCCTGCTGCACCGCTTTGCCGCAGCGCCTTTATATCCACAAGTTCCTTACCTGCCAGCCCTTTTGTCACTGCCGCACAAGTGTAAACTTTTAACGATGTTTGTCTGCCTTTTTCCATAATATATTTCAGCGTTTCCTCATTATCAACCGCTGGCTTGGTATTTGCCATTAACACAACACTCGTAAAACCGCCCCGCAGCGCTGCCTGTGCACCAGAGAAAATATCCTCCTTATAGGTAAAACCTGGATCACGGAAATGGACGTGAACATCAACCAGCCCAGAGGAAACAATATATCCCGCTGCATCAATAATATTGCATGTGTTATTTTCTTGTTTAATAACAGATGCTATTTCTTTTATTTTACCATTCTCTATAAGAATATCCATTTTCCCTTCAAGATTATTTTGGGGGTCTATTACATATCCATTTTTAATTAATAACATACGTTATCCTCCTAAAGATTTATTTTCCTAACCGTTTAAATCACACACAATTTCAAATTTTATCCGTTAAATAACGCTTAAACAAGTTCTCTATAAAGCTGTGTCAAACATTCCATAGCATCTGGATATAATATTTCATCTTCCTTATGCCATGGTGTTTTTGTTAAGCCAAAGAAATTTATCGCTTTCTGATCTGCTGGCTTATTTTGTTTGATATTATAAAGTTTCTTCTCCATATATTGATGATATGTTATATCTGTACCTGCAATCATCTCATAAATTCTATGTTTATTCGCTGCTGTTTCATCAATCAGCGTTGAACCCATATCAAAAAAATCCATGTTAAATTTTTCAAGATCATTTATTTTCCCCTCGTTTTCTGTTATAGTATAAACAAATATTTGCCATAAAACAAGTTATTTTCTAAATTTTTCATCTACTTGGTTGTAACTCAGCCTTGTCGTGTTAAGGGCAAATTGTGGCTATGTGCATATTATTATACCTAACGTCAGTCTTTTCGACACTTAGGAACTGTTGAGGAATTACTTGTGACAAGTACGCTGTATAAATGTTTAACTTCAAAGAAGCAAATCACAGTTCTTGGATTCAAAGGCATAAAGGACAAAGCGTTATGTTAAGATATTCTGATGCCGCAGATGGATTTTTAGACAAGTAATTGTCACGAATAATTTATTATACTCACGACCGTTCCTTAGTATAATAACCATTTGTATCAAATCAAAACGAAAGGATTACACTATAATTATAATGATAAGAAAAGCAAACAAACAGGATATACCACGCATAGCAGAAATTATTGTTTTTGGGAAACGTACTGCTTATAGAACGATTTTTCAAAATGATATAGAATCCTTTAATCATCTACAAGTTGTAGACTTAGCAAACCATTATATGAGAAATCCAAAGCGATTAGAAACAATGTTTGTATACGACGACGGTATTATTAAGGGAGTTATCAACGGGCTTCTCTTTGAAAACCGTATGGAATTATGCGATTTCTATGTAGAACCATTTTTTAAGGGACAGGGTATCGGCAGGCAGTTAATACAATATCTTATCCAACAAGCCAAACGACAGAATATGAACTTTATATTTTTGTGGGTAATTGCCGAAAATACCACCGCAAGGATATTTTAGGAACTGTCCAAAAATAACTTTTAATATTGCTTGTCTTTTTCTCCGATAGCACTACTCAAAAATCAGTTACATAGCCCGCTATGCGCCTGATTTTTGAGCAGCACTCTCGAAGAAAAATCCTGCACACTATTTAAAAGTTATTTCTTGACAGTTCCTTATGAAAAAAACGGATTCTGCGAAACCGGAGAAACTGCAATGATCGAAGGAACGAACAAACTAGACGTGTGCTACAAACTTATGATTTAATGATTTATACTAGCGAGTGTTTAAATTGGCCAATAACACTGACTCACGAGCGGAAATATTTTGAGTGATATTGTAAAATTTATCGCTTGTTAGGAACTGTTAATAAATAACTTTTAAATACCGCGTAGGATTTTTCTTCGAGAGCGCCACGCAAAAATCAGGCGCATAGCGGGCTATGTAATTGATTTTTGCGTGGTGCTATCGGAGAAAAAGACAAGCAGTATTAAAAGTTATTTTTGAACAGTTCCTTAGTATAACAAAAACAGAAAGGAATTACTAAAAATGAAACGAAAACAAATTTTTCTTCTTTTTGGCACAATTGCCGCATTGTTGTCAGCCTGCACAACCAAAAACACCAACGACATCTCATTTTCAGAACTGCAGATTCCCAACACCAACGATACAACAAATAATCCCCTCACTGCTGATAATGTAAGCACTTACAGCAGTATCTATGCACAAATTGCCGCAGATAATACCAGTGATTCCGTTAAATATGCTCTTATCTATCTTGACAACGACACAATCCCCGAACTTGTTGTCTATGATGCCGGTTATGATACTTATTCTCTATATACTATAAAAGATGAATCCGCTTTTTGTATGCTTGATTCTTTTACTACAGTAGAACTCTCTTATTTTGAGCAAACGGGCATTATCTGCTCCTTTACGCGCTGGAACGGCGGTGGCGATGAGGGAGGTTATGGTTTCTCTTACTATCAAACTGGATCTGATAAGACGCTTACAGATTTATCCGAACCTATTTTAAGCGATACCTACAATGCAGTTTACAATGACAACGGCGAATTTACAGGCGAAGGCATTACAAACTATTATCATCTAGGAGCGGAAATTGATGAAGCGTCTTATCAAACACAGCTTAGCGAGCTGGGCATTAAACAAGGTAACGGCAAAAACTGCATGGAAAATGCACTTACCAAAGATGAATTTCTCCGCGATCTCAATTAATAACTCCTGTTATTTTATATATAACACTTGTTATTTAAACTGAATCGGCTTCTCTGCTATATCCTCTGTCTTAATCACAATATACGGTGTTGTCGGTGTATTCGTTACATTATCCGCTTTACCCGGACCAATCAGCGTTGTGTCAATATAGAGCGCTTCCTCCCCCTCATAAAATTCATTGACGCATATGCTGTATCCTCCGCTTGGCTGTTCACCATAACCAACTGCAATATATAGGCTTCCCCCCAATGTATAACTAATCTGAAACGCCTCTTTACTGCGCTCCGCAATAATCTCTTTTAACGCATCCGGCTGCTCTTTTTCCCCTATTACCGTAAAATCCAGATCCCGCAACTTATCAGGGGCTTCAGCTTCCTTACTGCACCCCACAAGCAGCAAACATAAAATAACAAATGTTACTAATAATTTTTTCTTAAAATGCAAAATTTTCCCTATCATAAAAAAACGCTCCTTTTATGGCAGCCGCAGCCGCCCGCAATTCTCTTTATGAATAAATATGAAGCAGCGTCCCTAATTATGCATAGCTTAATGCATCTCAATCACTACGATTTCTTATGGACTTTGCAACATAGTGTAAAGTCCTAGGCTGAACGGTTGTTAGGAATTGTTCACTCTGTTCCAGTAACGAACGGTTACAATTTTCTATCTTCTCGTTGCTTTTGCTATTGCATTTCCTCCACTAGCCTTATATAATAGAAATGTTGACAATATACAACACCACTATAATATTTGGAAAGGTATGGTTATTCCTATGATTAGACTAATTTTCGTCGGCGGATTTGTAATATTGTTTCTTATTTTCAGTATTCCGATTATGATCGCAGAAAAAATAATTGGCAAAAGCAATCCGGAACGCAAGAGCCGTTCCAGCCTGGCCATTGTAAACTGGGCATTTCGGTGCGTCCGCTTTTTTGCAGGCACAAAGGTTGAATATATTGGCGAAGAAAATATTCCCACAGATACCGCTGTCCTGTATGCCGGCAATCACAGAAGTTTTTTCGATATTGTGCTGACATATCCCAGAGTACCGCGCCCCACAGGCTATATCTCTAAGAAGGAGATTGAAAAGGTACCTTTGCTCAATGTCTGGATGCGCAATCTTCATTGCCTGTTTCTGGATAGAGAAGACGCCAAGGCTGGATTTCAAACGCTGCGGGATGCCAGCGATTTATTAAAAAACGGCATTTCTGTCTGCATTTTTCCTGAAGGCACCCGCAATAAAGAAGATGGTACGCTGCTCCCCTGTCATGAGGGAAGTTTTCGCATTGCCACAAAAGTTGGCTGTCCCATAATTCCTATGACCATTACAAACAGTGCCGCTGTATTTGAAAACCAGTTCCCACGCATTAAAAAAGCACATGTTATTATTGAATACGGAAAACCTATTGAAACAAAGGGTATCTCCAAAGAAGAACAAAAGCAGCTTGGTGCGAAATGGCAGTCTGTTGTTCTGCAAACCTATGAGAAAAATAAAGAATTATTATAAAAGTAATTTGCGATGTCAAATTATCAATTATAGTAAACGCATTTTGTATTTGCGTTTTGACTTTTTGTATCTGCTGTGTATTCAATTAGATTTGGATGCAAAACGCAAAGGTATAATTCGTTTACTATATAATTTTACTATCGAGAACGTCCATAAAATTAGAAGATTTATAGCGCAACTGAACGGCAAGTCTTTTTGCCGTTCAGTATAAATCATAAAAATTTCGCTCTATAGTCCACAGAGGATTGATAATAATTATCCCGCCCCCCTAGTATAATCCGCGCTAAATAACCTTATGTTTCGCTTGCCTATTTTCCTGATAGCACTACTCCACAAGCCTCAGCGTAGCCACCGCTACGCCTGCGTTTGTGAAGCAGCACTCTCAGAAAAATATTCTGCACCAAACATTAAGGTATTTAGCGTGGATTATACTAGTGTTATTTTAATGGCTCACTGTATGGATTCTCCGATATCCCATTTACAATTTTTCTATCACTTCCTCAAAATGCATTCCATGTGAAGCTTTTACCAGTACTGTATCGCCGTCACCAATCAATTCATGAACCTTTTCCAGCATACTCTCCTTATCTTCAAAATAATATGCCATACAATCTGTATTTTCTGCTTTTTTTACACCATCATACAAATATTTGCACAGTGTTCCCACACAAATTATCACGTCAATCCCTTTTTGGGCAGCATATGCACCGACTTCTGCATGAAGTTCCTTTTCATTAACACCAAGTTCAAACATATCCCCCAAAATCGCGATTTTACGCGAATCCGCAGCCTGTGCCAGCAAATCAATCCCTGCTTTCATAGATACGGGATTTGCATTGTAACAGTCATCAATAATCGTAATACTTCCTGCATGAATCACATGATCTCTGCCATTTACCGGCTGTACATCACGAATGCCCTCCTGTATCTGCTCCTTCGTTAACCCCAGCAGCGTTCCTACAGCAGTCGCTGCCAGTGCATTATAAACCATATGCTCTCCCGGAAGTGGTATTACTGCTGAAAATACACTTTCCTGCGCCTCCTCTTTGCAATGGATTGTAATTGCGCTGCCCTCAAGCCCTTTATTCTGATAATCTGACGCATAAACTGCGTTTTTGCTATCCATCCCGAAAAACAGCGGCTGTCTGCCATGAACCGATGTAATTGTGCATAATTTATCATCATCACCGTTTAAACACACACGCCCATGCAAATCCAAAAAGTCAAATATTTCCGTTTTTGCCTTTAAAATACCATCACGTGTTCCTAAATTTTCCAGATGACATTGCCCAATATTTGTTATTACGCAGATATCTGGTTTTGCCACCTTGCTTAAGCGGTGCATTTCGCCGAAATCACTAATTCCCATTTCCAGAACTGCTACTTCGCAATCACTGCGAATACGCAGCACAGTCAATGGAAGCCCCACCTCGTTATTATAATTTCCCCGTGTCTTCAAAGTACGGAATCCTTTAGAACAAACACTGGCAATAAACTCCTTTGTGCTGGTTTTCCCCACGCTTCCGGTAATACCGACTACTTTTATGCTAAGCTGTGTTCGGTAATACTCCGCTAACGCTTCTAATGCCTGAAAACTGTCCTTTACAAGGATATAAGCCCCTTTTGGCGCATCGGGAGCCTTTTCACAAATTACACCCAAAGCCCCCATTTCATATACTTTTTCAATAAAACTATGACCGTCAACATGCTCTCCCTTTGTAGCGATAAAAATATATCCCGCTTTTACCAGTCTTGAATCAATTACAACACCTTTTGCCCAAGCTGTATCCACTTCCATATTTTCCGGCACCTGTTCCATATACAGCTCACCGCGAACTGCCTCAGCAATCTTCCTAAGTGTCATGTTTCTCATGCCGCTGTTTTCCATTTTATGTGATTCCCTTCTGCCTTATTTTTTCAAAGAAATATCAATAATCTGCTGACACAACTCTGGGAACTCCATGCCTACTGCTGCCGCCTCCTGTGGTAACAAGGATATCGGCGTCATTCCCGGAAGCGTATTTGCCTCTAAACAGTAAAAATTCAACTCGTCATCCATTCTAAAGTCTACGCGGGCATAAGTCTGAAGCCTTAATACCTTATACACCGATTCCGCGCAAGCCTGCATTGCCGCCGTAATATTATGGTCAAGGTCTGCCGGACACGTTTCTATGGTAGTGCCTGCCTGATATTTATTTTTATAATCATAGAAACCAACCTTCGGCGCAATCTCAATAATAGGAAGCGCCTTGCCCTCCATAACGCCGACCGAAAATTCTCTGCCTTCTATGTACTGCTCTATAATCACTCTGCTCTCAAGTTGGAATGCCTTAGCAAGCACCGTATGCAGCTCCTCTCGATTCTCTGCTTTGTATACCCCGACACTAGAGCCGCCGCAATTTACCTTTGCAATACAAGGATAAATATTCCATGTTTCTACCGCTTGCTTATCCTCTTGGGAAATCGTAATCGATTTTGCTGTGGGAATCTTATACTTATGAAACAGTTCCTTGGAAATTGTTTTATCCATTGCCAATGCACTTGACAGATAATCGGTTCCGGTATACTTAATATCCAGCAAATCAAACATTGCCTGAATTCTGCCATCCTCTCCATTCCTGCCATGCAGCGCCAAAAAGACAATATCCGATTGGCTGCAGATCTCAATTACATTCGGGCCAATCAAACGCTCGGGGTGCTCTTTCCGCATTGCCTTTACTGCCTCAATATCTGGATTCTGCTCAGAAATCGTACCGAAATTTTCGCTCCAATCCTTATCCTTGCTGAAAATATCTGCTATTTCCCCTGTATAACCAAGGTAGACATCCAAAAGTACCAACTGATGCCCTTTTTTCTTGAGCGCCTGATATATTGTCGCCCCCGTAACCAGTGACACATCCCTCTCCGTGCTAATGCCGCCCGCCAATATTACGATCTTCATAAATAATCTGCCTCCCAAAATAAACTAATTGCATTGTTACTGTGCCGTTCCTACTGCTGTGCTATTCGATAAATTCATCAGCATATTACTGACGCCAAACAGCAAAATACCATTCCACTCCAAATTTCTACCTTGTGTATTTTCCGCCGCAAGCCATATCCCTTCCGCATTAACATAACAGTTTCCCGTTTCATTCTGCCCGCCGATATATTGTATGGTATTTTCAATAATCTGCGTATACTCTTTGCTCGGCGTTACATCATTAATAAACCCCAACAGCAAAATATTTAACAAACTGTCTTCTATTGTACGTGCCCCCGTACCAAACCAGGCATCGTCTGCCGCCCCAATACAAATTTGCTCTGTTTTATCCACAAGACACATCATGATATACGTACAAAGGTCACGATCCGTATTTTTCTCTGCACTTAAATAAGCTAAAATCCCATAAAATATAAAACGATTTTCTGTATAATCCTCCAGCCTGCGCTCCAAAAATGAATTTACTATGGTCTGATATTCCTCTGCATTATCCGTTTTACTTAGCTGTACCGCCGCATAAAACCGTGCCGCCTTATACTCCTTGGATTCACAGGACTGCTCTCTAAGCCAGCTCCATGCCTGTTTAGCCGCATCAAGCAGCTCCTTTGACACAATGGTTTCATTGCTGCCGAAAAATTCTCGACTCATTGCCGTAATTCCACAAAATGCTGCGGTTGCCTCATAATCCCCATAAAGGCTGCCATCGCTGCCCTGCTGTTCCATTAACCAGTCTATCATATACAAAAGCTGTACAATTAAATTTTTCTCCGCATTTTCTGCACTAATATATTTATATGCTTCTTCATACAATGTGCCATTACGCTGAATAGAATACATTAAAATATGCATACCCAGACTAACATCACAGACGCCCTTTGCTGTTTGGGCAAACTGCGCATCGGAGGCATTGCGCATCAGACCAATAAAAAATGTTTCGTAAGCATCCTCCGCAATGGAAAAAGGATACGATTGCCCAACCACATCCGCCTCAATATAATAATTCCCCTGATCCATCACCTGCGTAAAATCGCCAAAACAAAGCGAAGTGCCACTCATTGCATCGTTTTCCATAGGGCTGATTACTCCTGTATAAACTGTTTTTCTGTCCGATTTGCGCACGACTCGAAACGTTTTGCCCTCCATATCACCGCAAAATAAAACCATTTTGCTTCCGCTCGCTTTATAACCTGCCTGATTCACATATATCTTGGTGCGGCTGACCGGAAGCTCTATCCCATAGTGAAGCAGCAGCGCCGCATGATTCTTCTCTGCCACTGGCAATTCTTGCGCCATTGCTTCTGTCTGCTGCCCCACAGTATTCGCATTAGAATCGTTCGTAGTATCGTTAGCGCATCCTGCAAGAAAAAATAACAGAATTACCACAAAGCAAAATAAAACTGTATTTTTATAATAATGTATTTTCTCTCTCATGTTTTCTTATTATTCCTCTATCTGCCGCCAAGCACGGAGGTTATCGAACTTAACGATTCCTTTACTTCTTGAAGGGACGCCACTGCACTGTTTAAATTCGCAAGTGTCTGCGAAAGTTCTACGGTATCCAGTCCTGCAACGGCCTCATTCAGCGCATTTACGTCAATTTTCTCTACCGTATTTGCGATTTGTTCCAAATCAACGCTCTCCATGGAATTGCTGACTTTATTTACTGTATCAATGAGCGAGTCAATATCCATATCTGATACTTTCTGTACAAGTGAAATAGCACTACGCACGGATTCCTGCATTTTGTAAAGCACCATACCTCCGCCTGCCAAAAGCAATATAAGCAATAATGCTGTTAATGTACATACTACCCTTGTAAATCCCAAATCTCTGCGAAGCTTCGCAATTTCTTTTTGTGTGAATCCTTCCATCATATATCCTCCCTTTTTATATTGTTCCATATTATGCTGTATTATACCAGAAAAACCTTGACACAGCAACCTTGATATGCGGGAGTTCAACACTTCCTATTACCCAAAAACTTCTTAAAGCCTTATTTTAGGCT
>ERZ778496.1739-NODE-1739-length-14507-cov-3.331442_pt1 | contig 14507 bp, 11 predicted proteins | sample MGYA00433099_ERZ778496 | MGnify/ENA primary metagenome ERZ778496 (study PRJEB29527, sample SAMN07138962) | mouse gut metagenome | material: feces | host: mouse | place: China:Nanjing | collected 2016-01-25 ... | reverse complement strand
ATTCGGAAAATAATACTCTTCTTCCTCTTTGTTCCCAAGCTCCAGATCAATATTGATCCGCTGTTCATCATCCTCATAAGAATCTGAAACATCATAGTAGGAATCCGCCTCATCGCTTTCTCCGTCTGCAGCATCCGGTTCAAAGCGCCGGGACGTTATGTTTCCGGCCACATCTTTGACATAGATCGTGTGGGATGTGCCCGCCGGAACCCTGAATTCGTTTGACTCCGTAAATGCCGATGGAGCATCCGAGTCAAGCGCATACTGCAGATTTGCATTATCATCTACCGCATCCACGGATATGGTAATATACTCTTCACCGTCCGATGCCTGTGCATAGCTTGGAAACGCCAGACTTACAAGGAGCATCCCAACCGCCAATACATACAATTTATTCTTCATTTATTACTGCCTCTCCTTCTGTTTTTTCTGTTATGCTCCGGATAACAGGGGCCCGGGTATCAATGTTATCTACTGTAATCCCTTGCTCCGCTGTATTTCCGACAGCATCCCGAGCCTGAACTGTCCATGTCCCGTTCGCATCCACGCCTTTACTGCTTTCCGACGTCCATCCGCTGTCTTTTCCCGACGCAGTACAGATATAGCGGTATTCGACCGGAAGATTGTCTTCCGCCGATACATAAATAGTATTTTGTCGACACCATTCTTCCTTGTATTGCAGACTTATGTTGATTGTCGGCGCCTTATTGTCCACCACGATAAGCTCCCGGTCGGCTGTCGCAACATTCCCAGCTTCATCTCTGCAGTATGCCGTCCAGATACCGTTTTTCGTGATTTCAGCCGTAAATACCGCCTCCTTCTTCCAGTCCTCTTCCTGTATCTCTAATCCTTCCGGAAGAAACGCATAGTCAAGTTGACGGGTCGGCGTCACATCATCCGACGCCGAAACAGATACTGTCACCGGCACCGGCCGATCCACATTACTTACTTCGAAATCATCAATTTGCAGCTCGCTGATCACCGGAGCCGTCAGGTCAAGCCCCTTTAAATTTACTGGTGCCTCCAGCGACTCCCCGTCCTGTTTCCGATAACCAAGCGTACCCTCTGCCGTACCTGCCTCCAGCCGGTTGTAATCACACGCTGTTTTAACGGTTGTGATTGTCTCCTGCATGTTTCCTGACGCTGTCTCCGAACTTTCCTTTGACTCCTCTGTGTCAAGGAAATAAAGACCGCTCAACCCCGTTATCACTTCTTGTCTCCCATCCGAATAGGTCACCTCTACAGGAATCTCTCCGGCATTCACATACTTACCCGCTTCCGCACTAAATTCATCTGCGGAAATACTGCTGACCGCTCCTGAAAGAATATGCAAAGCTGCAGTATAGTTAACTTCCGGATTGTGTCCAACACGGATACGGCAGCGGATCGCCTTTTCTCTGTCAGCCGTCAGTTCTAACAGCGATATCTTCCGCTGCAGCTCGTCGCTCCTTTCTCTTACCATTTCCGAAGACGCTTCTTCCCATTGTCCGGATTCCGTCTCAATTTCCCATTGGTAATCTCCGGCATCAGGGTAATACGCCTGAAAAACTGCCAAACCACCTTTTTCGGCATAAACATCAGAAGGTTCCAGAATTGTATTATCCAGAGGAACCGGCTCCTCCCTGTTCTCCGTTTCTTCCTCTGTTTCCTCTGTCTCTGCTTCGTTCTCCTCCGGCTTCACATCTTCTTCACCCTCGTCTTCACTCACTATATCCGCTCCTATGTCTTCCTCTGCCGCCTGTGCAACCGCGGCATCGATCTCCGCCTCTTTCTTTAGCTGCGGCAGAATCGGCGCTGACATATAAATGATAAAGCACACTAGGACAAATGCTGTTGTCGGCAACAATAGCCTTCCCACTCGCTTAATCATTTTGTGATCTCCAGTAAAGCCTCGTATATATCCCTGGATGACCCCCGTCAGATAAGCAAAAAGTCCGGTAATACCAAATGTTCCGACAAGGCTTTTCTTCTCACGATATCGCCTGCTCACTCGATCCCGCATCTCCTTTCTCCTTCTGCCTGCCCGCGAGCACCTGATCCGCTGCATCGAGCACCGTTTTCTTGCCGCCGGACAGCAGTTTGATGAATCTGTCATATTCTGCTCCGCTCATATTCATGGACGTAATCTTTTGCATGATCAGCTTTCCCTGCAGAAGCTCCATTTCTTTTTTGATATCAGCCGCCGCTTTCCTGTGCCGTTCTGACAGTTCTATTTCTTTCTGGTATGCCTGCTCCAGTTTCTCTATATTTTTCATTCTTCACTTCCTCTCTGCGCACACGTCTGTGGAATAATAAAAATCGGATTTAAAGGCTTATCATCCGGATTCCTCACTTCAAGATGCAGGTGCGGCCCCGTTGAGCGCCCTGTATTGCCGCTATATCCCAGATGATCACCCTTTCTGACCTGTTGGCCCGTTGAAACCGTTAGGCTGTCCATATGCATAAATATGACCGTCCATCCTGTATCCGTCCGTACCTTCACCCAATTTCCCGCGGATTCTGAATATGCTGCCAGAATAACCGTTCCATCCACCGCGGAATAAAGATGTGTTCCGATCGGAACAGCTATATCTACTCCGTTATGTTCTTTCCGTTCCTTTGTGATCGGATGGATTCGTACCCCGAAATTAGATGAAATCAGATTTGTCCAGTCCTCCCTCATCACGGGACCGTATACCTGCTGGCCGCCTGTTGACAATCGATAATTCTTGTATAATTCCATCTGCTCCGGCGTCATTCTCGGCTCCACTACCTCCTCCAGCTCCTTTTTCTCCAAAATTATGTAGCATATCTTCTTCGGCTCCGTCACATTTTCATAATCTCCCGTGTCCGGATTATAGCTGCTCACTTCCCGGTCTTCCTCTTTCACCTCAATGGTCAGGGTATACATCTCTTCAAAAACCGACTGCAGCTCCTCCTTTACATCCTCCAGCGTAAAACTGCCGTATACCGCTGAAAGATAAGCGATCAGCGTATTTGCGGAAAATCCGAAATCGGCCAGTTGGTAGACATATTCATATATATCCGGCCCATACTCCGCCTCCAATTCTGCCTCCAAAGCTTCCCGATCCGCATTCAGGTACTCATCCAGATCTGTCTCCAGCTTACGAAAATATTCTGTGGCATCCGTAATGGTGCTGTAATCATTTTGCGTAACAGCGGATGCATAGTACTCAGAGCTGCCTACAAATACCGCAATCAGAACAAGAAACAGAATGATACCGATAATGAAAAAGAAGACGCCTATTCCGGCCAGGGCAAATATCGTCGACATGGTTCTCTTTACCGCCTGCTTTCGCACTTTTTGGGCCCGGCGCTTAATCAGAATGCCTTGCTTCGTCCGTCGGAAGAAGTTGCCTTCCTCCTGTACCTGCAGTTGTACCATCTGCTTTTTCAGTTTCTTTTTCTGTTCTCTTGATTTCTCATCCCGAAGTTGTTTCTTCCGCTCCTTTTTCTTGGCATCTGACAAGAGCCGTTCCCGTTTATCCCGCAAAACCTGTTCCCGCTGTCTTGTCTGATCCAGCCGGGCATATATGTTATTCTGGCTTTTGATAGTACGGATATTTCTCCGTGTTCCCGCCATAGCCACACGACCCGTCCGCCGGATGCTGCGCTTCATGGATGCAGTCAGTTCATCCTCTGACAGCGTTTCCTCATCCGCTATCGTCTTGATGCCCTGAAACAAAAGCCGCCCTTTTGTCCGACGTTTAAAACTTTTCCTGCCGCGTCTGTTAAGCAGCTTCTCGTATTCGTCCCTGGTCATTTTTTCGCGGGTAATACGGCCCGTATATTTCAGACGTCCCAAGTGGGCAAGCTCCGCTTCCCCTGTCAGGTCAAGCCGCCCATAATATCTGAGCCGTACCTTCTCGTTTGTGGAATGCTCCCCTGCTGAAAAACGGGTATATCCTTTCTGTATATCCTTACGCCTGCTCTCTAATCTCTGCTGTATCTTTTCATTCTCCAAAAGCGCCTGACTGTTTTTCGCAAGCTTGGGCGTCTCTGCCGTCCCGAATGTAATACCGCCTGACTCTCTGGATTCTACTTCCTGCATTGTCGGAGATTTCCATGCCGGACTCTCCGCGCTGCCCTGTATAAATTCAGCGCTATTCCCCGCTTCACGGCCATAATCATCTGCTCCGCCTTCCGCCGATCTGCTTCCGGCCGGGTTTTCACCCGGCCCGGCTGGCTGCCCGTTCTCCGGCGGAGACTTTTCCTGTTCCGGAAAACCCAGTTGTGTGACGTGCTGCTGCGCGTACCGGTCTTCTGAGGAATATGCCTGTTCCTCGTACTGTTCCCGCACCTCATTGTAGGCTTTCTGCTGTTTTTGGAAGGTTTTGTGATGCTCTACTGAATCATACGCTGTGTATGCTGCCTCCTCCATCAGCTCCCGCCGCATCCGGCTGTTATTATTGTTAGCAGACAATTCAAGGTTTTCGTCCGGCCGGTTTACCTGTTCTGTTTTTTTTAAGCTGTTCTTCCGGCTGATAAATTCCTGTGACTGGCTCATAATCCACCACCTCTCCATCATCCTGCCTTTAGACTGCCTGCTTCGACTTTTCCTTCTTCTTTCCGGCACGCAGCGCCTCTCCCGGCTTCGTGGTCATAACTTTGTAGCAGACCGTATTCTGCGGGAACTCATCCTCAAATGGCACTTTCGCCTGCTCGATCCACAAAAGTCCTTTCCCCGGTTCCCCTGACTTAATATAATTTTCTTCCTCCTCTGACAAATCCAGATGTTCCGCCAGAAGTCTGGCATCATCCCCCGCCTGATTCAGCATGGCGATAAAGTTTGTCGTGTCAAGGATGTTCTGGATTTCAGGCGAACGGAACAAGTCCTTGATATTCTGTGTGATGCCGCTGGGGATTCCGCCCCATTTACGAAATCTTTTCCAGATCTCTACGCTGTAGGCCGCCGTAATCGGACTGCGCAAAAGCAGATGAAACTCGTCGATATCCACCCATGTCCATCTTCCCCTCGCCCGGTTCTGTGTGACACGGTTCCAGATCGCATCCTGAATAATCAGCATGGTAAGATCCCTCTGATTTGCGTCCATATCCTTTAAATCAAAACACACCAGTCTGGCATTGATATCCACATTCGATCTGTGGTTAAAGTACGACAGGGAACCGGATACATACCGGGATAGCGCAATCGACAGATCCAGTCCGATCTGCTTCATCTCTCCCTGCATGGCGCGCAGCTCGTTGTAAAGATCCTCCATGACAGGCATTTTCTCCGGCACGGGATCTTCTGCGAACCGATGATATATTTTTTTGCAGGAGGTATCTATGACCGCCGTTTCCCTTTTGGATAAAGCAGCGTTATTCCCAAGAATCAGTTCGCACATGGAAACCACAAAATTACACTTTGCTGCTATCGGGTCGTAGTCCTTATCCATTTCATTTTTTGCTGACAGATTAATTTCCAGCGGATTGATATGTACCCGTGAGTTAAGCGCAATCTTAATCACCTGACCGCCAAGCAGCTTATACAGCATCCCATACTCTCCTTCCGGGTCGATGGTCAGCCTGTCATCTTTGGTGCGAAGAAACATATCCAATATCTCGCGCTTCACAAAAAAAGTCTTGCCAAAACCCGGCATCCCGAAGATCAGGCCGTTTGGATTGACCAGATTTTTGCGGTTCTCCACAATCACGTTGTTTGACAGACTGTTCATGCCGTAATACTGTCCCTTATTTGTATAAAGCTCCTTCGTCGTAAACGGAATAAAAATGGCCATATCCGTCGTTGTAAAAGTACGTTTGACCTCTACCGTATTATTCCCCAGCGGAAGCGCCGACATATATCCCTGCTCCTGTCTGTTGTCAAGCCGTTCCAGGCGGCACTGATACGCTGACAAAATACCGTTTAGTTCAAAGATATTCTCCTCCAGCTCTTTTCTGCTTGCTGCTGTCTGCACCACGGTGATTGTAGTATGGTACATCTGCTCATTCTTTCGCTGAATATCGCGGTATAACTTATCTCCGGCGTCACGGTACGTCTCCAGCTCCGGCGGCAGCATATCCATGTCATATCCGTTTCGGACAGCCTGCTTCTGGTTCGTAATGATCATTGCCTGAATATCCGTCACATTTCCTTTGGCATAATCTAGCGCTTCCTTGCGGGACATTGCCCGGGAGTGAATGGAGATCCACAGATTGCTTCCCAGATTCAGCATATCCGCTATGATGCGGTCTTCCATATCAGAGGCGAACACCTGCAGATAGCTGACCGCTCCTACCCGGTCACCGACACGAAAATATCTTGTGGCATTTAACTCCGGGCCGGATTTAAAGGAAAAACCGGATGGCGCAATGAAATCCTTACTGGAAAGTCCTGTGTTTACAGGCATGTCCCAATTCCACATGAATCTTTCCTTCGTCGCCGGATGAAAAATCCGAAACAGAAGCTCCAGCCGCTCGTACCCGTTTAAAATCCTGCATCGGCTGTTAAACTTCCTCAGATATTTTTCAATCTGTTTGCTGATCTTGGCCATCTTTAACTTTGCGTTTCTGTAATCCTTTGCCTCTATGCCATAAGTCAGATACCGCTCTTTTTTCAGGTTATTTGTGCCTTTAGCGAACTGGCCCACCAGCATATCAGAATATTCCTTTCTTACAATGTTGTAAGCGTCCGGCTGCTGCTCGATCACAAAATCTTTTGCGTATGTCTCCTTGTCCATCTCCATATTTCCGTAGTTAAACTGGAAATGGATATCCGGATTAAAATAGTTGATCAGTGTGCACCATCTCTCAAACAGGATATTTTTAGGCTCATTGTCAAGAAGCTGGTAGGTAATGTCCTCAAAAGCAATCGTCTGGGTAAAATATCCTTTATCTGACTCAAAAATGCCGTCCTCGTAGGGAATCCTGTAAGGAATGGTGTCCTGCGCGGATTCCGGGATATCTCCTTTGATCTTTGCCTTTTTTACCGCTTTCTCCAGCTCCTTTTTCACCTTCGGGTCGATCGGCCCCTTCATGGGAATTGTGATCCGCTTCTTTCCCACCCTGACCTCTGATGTTTCGCCCGCCGCCCTGATCCGGGAGATCTCTTTCTCGGTTTTCCCCGAAAACACGATTCTCTCCACCTCCTTTTTCAATTTTTCTTCTTCCTCCTGTAAGACATACAGGTTGTTTGTCACATATGGCCTGTCCGTATTGCGTATAAAGTGTGTCTCATAAAAATACCACAGGTATTTCTCCATCCCCATCCCGTTCTTCTTGTACAGGATGCAGATGACGATCGGAGCGGCCGCGATGCTGAGGCCCATGACTGACGCCATAATATCCAGCCCCAATACAAACCGCATCACCAGAAATACCGGCATTCCCACGATAACCCCCGTTGCAAAACCGGCGATCTGCCTTTTTGTCAGATTGAGGCCTGGAATTGTCTTCCGAACCTCTGAAAAATCCTTTGTCATGTTTACATATGCCATGGGTTTTGTCTCCTCCCCTAGTGTGCGTTAAATATGCTGGCCGATATATTCCCCACTTTGAACATCATCACCGCCAGCCCAAAACCGCAGCCGATGATCATGACAAGATTCTGCTTAAAGTCCCCCGTCTGCAATCCTTCCAGAACACCCCCGTAGACTGCAAATAGCAGAAGCATAAAAAATCCTTCAAAGGACAACGCCAGCATTTTTCTTGTGTAATTCATTCCCATCTGGCTCCATTCCTTGTTCATCCATGTGGAATATGGAATCGGCGCAGGGCTGGCATAAAGCAAGAGCTCTATAAACCATAGCATAACCCGAACATAAACTATTGCCCCACAAATCCAGATACCGACCGTCCCAATTGCCAGCATAACCTTGTATCCTGCAAGTTCCATCACCGCACTAAACGTAATTTTTTCAGGTGTCGGATCAATTCCCATATCCTCCAAGGTCAATTGAAAGTTCCAAAGAGAAGTGCTGGTATGACCTCCAAGCTTCGCAGATGCCCAGATTCCTAAATCGCAGAAGCTCATTACAATCTTAAAAGAATAGGCACACACAACCAAACACAGGGCAAATTTCAACAAAACAATCATCAGCCGTTCCGGCGGGATATTATGCATGGAATTGCTTTCCTGCACCAGATGGATCAGCTCCCAGCAGAAAATCACTGTAATAAACACCGCCGCAATCGGTATACAGACATTTTCCGAAACACTCTGCATCATGCTATAAGCCGAGGTATTCCATTGCTTTGGACCTGCTGAAATAAGGTTTGTTGCTTTATTCACTTCCCTATTAAAAGAATCAAACAATCCTTCAAGGCTTCTTTCGGTGCTCTCATACAGGCCCGCATAAAATATCTTGAAAATATTTTGTAATACTTTGTCAATAAACTCGCTAACTGCACCATCATTACTCATAGCCACCACCCTACATGCTGATCATCGACGCGAGCTTCGGCACAAGAGAGAGACCTACCACGAAGATAACGCCACCGCCGACGATTTTTCCCATGCCCTCTTCTTTCTTCGCCGCATTCTGCTGGGAATGCCCTTCCGAAAAATTGATGATCCCAACTATGGCTAGGGCAGCACCCCATGCCATGACGCCCATGCTTGCAAACCGTATTACTTCGTTAAATACATCCACTTTTATCCTTCCTTTCCCGGATATGCGACGTCGCATATCCCAATAAAAAAACTCCCTTGGGAGTTGTGCTCCTTGGGGAGTTTGGTTGATAGTTTCTTAAATTTTACCTTGCGCCATTTTCATGACCTTGTTCTGTTTTTACATGCGGCTGTTTCCTGTTCTCCGCATCTTTCGCTTCAGCCTTTCTCTTATTCTCTTTCAGCGTTTCGACAACCGATTCCTTAACCGGCATGGTTCGGATACGCTCCTGCTCCTGCATGCTTAATTCTTCCAAAAACTTCTCCAGCGCAACACTGTCATTATTTCCCAGCATTTCAAAATAGTCGCTCCGCCTGTCTTTTGGGATCACTACTGGCGCCAGATTATTTTTTAACAATTCATAATTTAGTAATAGCCGACCTGTCCTGCCGTTTCCATCCTCAAAAGGATGTATCTGTTCAAACCGGAGATGTGTCTGCGCAATCTTTTGATACACGCTGTCAAATTCTGTATGATTGTAGTTGTATACGAAGTACATCATCTGCTGCGGTATCTGTACCGGCTCTGGCGGAATATGCTCTGCTCCTCGTATCCTTACAGAAACAGTTCTGTATCCCGAAATCTCAGAGATATTCCTGTTGATCAGTATTGCTGTATCCTTTATGATCCGTTCTGACAACTCCTCATCCAAATGATTCAGAATGTAATTCACTGCATATTTATGGTTGATTGCCTCATATATTTCTCTCGGCTTTGCAGATACCTGAAACTCATTGTCATTAAACAGAATGGCATATGTCTCCGCATAAGATAGCGTATTACCCTCGATCCCATTGGAATGATAGGTGCTTCTGGTAATAAAGTCTTCAAAATATTCCTGGTTCTTGAAAATATAGTCTTTGATATCCATAAATTCACCCTCTCTTTTACCAGACAATATAACATATCCCATATTAAATATCAAATCGGATCGTTTATGCGACATCGCATATTTTAAAGAACAATCTTATACTGATCGTTCTTGTGGAACCGGATATTCACGCTATCCTTCTCCTTCATTTTTCGACGATACTTTGCGAAATCAAAGGTATTACGCTCGTCATAGTCAGCCGTATACTTATAGTTCGGATGCGTTTTCGGATCAAACTTATTGCTGAAGAATGGCGGCAGACCGGAAACGCGGACAATACACTTATCCCGATCCATTGTATTAAGCTCATAGATATTTTTTAGTTCCCTGCCCGTTTTGTTGTAATTCACACCGGTGCTCCTGCTCTGACTGAATGTCTCGGAATTATTCCACAAGTCGATCGTTTCCTTTCCGAGCATTTCTTCCAGATCCTTGAGCGTTGATTTCTCCTGCCCTCCCAGAAATATGGAAGAATCGCAGTTGCCGGTGATGGTTTCTGCAGCGTCCTTGTAATTGTCCTTGAGCTGACTCTGTGTCTGCAGCATCATGATGACGCTCATCAGGCGGCTTCGGATCGTCGCAATCAGTATCTTAAATCCTGGTATCTTTCCGATATTGGCAAACTCGTCAAGAATAAACTGCACCGGGGTCTTCAATTTGCCGCCCATTTCTTTATCCGCTTTGTAGCAGAGCACATTAAACATTTGTGTGAACAAAATCGCCGGGATAAAGTTATAGGTCGTATCCGTGTCCGATATGATGACATACAGGATGGACTTCTGCCCTGCATCGCCGTAAGTGTCAAACTTTAACTCATCACATGCTACCAGCTCGGCTACATCCGGAATATCAAATGGCGATAAATAAGAGCCAACGGAAATCAGAATGCTTTTTGCCGTCTTTCCGGCCGCTTTTTTGTACTTTTTCCGCTGTTTTACCGCAAAATGGCGCGGGCTTTTCTTTTCAAGCTCCGCAAACAGCATATCCACGGCGTTCTCATATGTCTCGTCATCCTCTCTGACGTCATCCGCCTCCAGAATCTCCAAAAGTGTCGGTATATTCTGTTCTTCCGGCGGTGCCTCATACCAGAGATACCCGATCGTCGCCTGCAGCCACAAAAGCGCTGCCTGGTCAAAAAACGGATCCGGCGGCGTGCCTGCGTCCGGCGGTTTCAAATTTGCGTAAAGCACATTAGCCAGCGTCAGGATATCTTTTGGTTCCTTTATGTACGCAAAGGGATTATAATGCATGGAGCTTTTCATATCCACCGTATCTAATACATAAATGTTGTACCCCATTTTCGCGAAAAGATTTCCTGTCTCCGGAAGAAGAGTTCCTTTTGGATCTGTCAAGACATAGGAACTGTGGCACTGATAAAGATTTGGTTTTACAAATCCATAGGTCTTACCGCTGCCGGATCCGCCGTATACAACCACATGCTTATTTCTGTTTAAATTAAACTTTGGCATTCTGGCTTTCATGGATAAACGCTCTGTCTGCGACAGAATAATGTTATTAAAGGGATCTTCGTCAATAAACGGTTTGATATCCTGCTCCGTTCCCCACTTGGCCGATCCGTATTCTTCGCCAAACCTTGTATTTTTCCTGTGCATCCTGCTTTGCCACCTAATTACATAGACAATAAAAAAACCTATTGGTATACCTATCAACAGGTCTTTTGCCGTAAATCGCGGCGGAAATACTTTGTATATATATTGGATATTGGTAAGGAACTTTAAAATATCTCCGTGGCATATGCGGTATAATTCTGCAATCCGCGTCGCAAAAAAGATACCTAAAACATACGGCAGTACACTCATTATCTTATCTTTTGCAGGCTTGTCCTTAAACTTCTCAAGCCAGATTCTGATTTTTTCTTCCATCTGTAATCATCTCCTCTCTTAATATGCGACGTCGCATATGGCTGTCTTGAACGGGTTACTTATCTCGAAATGTCGTCGTGCTGATGATGCTTTTCTACTGCATCCCGCTCTGTGTCCCGAGCTGTAACCCGATCCCGAAAAAAGGCCAGTTTCGCTTTGACACTTTCCCTCTGCGGCGTTACGTCTTCAGCAATAGCTTTTACTTTTTGATGTTTTGCATACTCCTTATACGTCTCTGCCAATGCATTGATAATCAAAGCATCATCCTTCCCTTCAAAGAAAATCATATATGAAGGTTTATAATCCGGTTTACCCTCGTCACTTGTATCGATCATTGCGGAATATTTGATCCCATGTTTTTGGCACTGTCTGTCAAAGATTCCCATCTCCTCCGCCAGAATATTGTCTTCCACCTTGTACACATGTCCGGATTTTCGAAGCTTTTCAATGTCTATATTATTTTTGCTGTACTTAATGTCGCCGGTTTTCTTATAGGCCACATTTCGTACCGCCTGCATGATTTTTGCCTCAGAAAAATCTGCTTTAATCAGGAGCAGGCATATCCCTTTTACAACTCCGGTCGCATCCTTTAACCCGTCTTTTGCCTCTTTTGCAACCTTTAACGCCGTATCAGACGCCTTTGACAACTGATCTGGCGCTTTACCCATAATTTCGTCTGTGATACTCATTAATTCCTCCTTGCCTTATGCGACGTCGCATAAAATCAATCTACCTGCCACCGTATTCTGGCACTGACACATATATTTCATGGTTTACGAGTGCTGAATAATAATTTTCAATCGTCATCGGCGCGTTATACAGTGCAGCAAGAAGATATTTTTTAATATTTTTAATCTTGCTGGTCGTCTTTTCCATGCTGGAAAGCACATACTCAATATGATCGCTGCGCAACATCAGAAATCTTGCTTTCACAGATTCCACTGGATAATCATCCCCGGCTATGCAAACAATCTGCCGCTTGGAGCAAAGAATATCCAGCATAAGTTCCACCAGCTCATCAATCTTTTCTTTCCGGCCATATCTTTTGTTCTTGATCAGACAGTCATACTCAATGTTCTTTCTGATGAGCTTTCTGTAGGATTCCCTCTCCATCCCCCTGTCTGATCCGCTGCTTGCCGCTGTCTGCAGTAAGTTCCCCGCGCCAAATGTTTCCGCTTTGGGTGCCGCTCTAATACCGACAACGATGTTGTCTATATAGCTGTTAATCATATCCGATAACCGCCTGCCCGGTTCTCTTCTCTGCTGCTCCTCTGCCGCAAAGCAAATTCTCTCAACCACTTCTGCAGACATGACTTCCACTATTTTTTCCTCCCGCTTACACAGTTCGGCAAAAACAGCCGCTATGACTTCTGCCCTGCAGGTATTGTAAAGACGCTCATTTAGCAGACGTTCCCGAATCTGCCGTCGTCGCATCTCATCCTCATCCATTTCCGCCTGATCTATAGGATTGGATAAGGATATAGATGGATAAGTACTTAATTCTTTAGTATTTAATACATAAGTATTTAATAGACTGCCATTTTCGGTTTGCCGTTTTCCCGTTTGCCGTTTTTGGCATAACGGTGAAAATGCCCCGTTTTCCTCCGTTTGTCCGTTTTGGCATAACGGTTCTTCCTGTTCCTGGACATGCAGCGGCTCTGTTATCTCGGCTGATTTCGGCGGCTCCTCTTCCGGCTGGTCTATGGGCTTTTCGTAAATTGTATACTCCATCATCACAAAATGTCCTTTGCTGTCCCGAAGCTGCTCTCTGATCAGATAGCCGCATTTTTCCAGTTCCGCAAGTCCTGAATTAGTTGCCTTTACCCCGTCGTCACTGAGACTTGCCAGTCCCTCTATTGTATAGTTCCAGTTATCCGGCAAAGACAGCATGGTAGACAACAGCCCCTTTGCTTTCCAGGAAAGCCTTTTATCCTTAAAATGATAATTACTGAGCGTCGTGTAATTACAGTTCTTTACAACCCGGATCACATTTGACATAGGCATCTTTACCTTTCTATCGCCCTTTCTTCCCTAGCTATTCCTATTGACTTAATCTGCCCCTGTTTCTCATGCAGCTTACTTAATACAGAGCCTTTCTCCTCCCTATTGTCTGTCTGAACATTTTGAGTCTTCTTGTCATAGATCTGCTGCTCTCCCCGCACCACCGAAACAATCGCTGATGCCAAAGAGCCAGCTTCCCTATCATACCGCAGACAGTCATATGACCATGTTCCCCGGCTATGGTTGATACCGTTTAGAAGCTTAATTCCCCTTGCTGGCGGCTGCCATTCGTTTAAATTTTTCGTATAATCATCCAGAAGAAAGTCATCCTTGCGGATACCATCCCGAATCCCTTCCTTTTTGTCTGTCCCACAGGGAACAAAGACTCTGTGTTCTCTGTCAATCTCTGGAAGATATTTGTCCAGCCATGCATTTTTCTCCTGCAGGGCATATTTGCTGTCTGACAGATATGCTGATAAAATATTTACTTCAATATCTGAATTTTTTGCAATAATCTCTTTTACTGCCGCCACGACATTTTCATGGGGCTCAAGATTCAAAAAATACCCCTTCTCATAAAGCGTCTCCATCTCATCTACCGGCTTAAAAACAGCCAGTGTACCATCCATGTCCACAAAAAGACGTTGCCGCTGTTTAGTGGGAACCATAAACTCTATTTCCTTCATTTCATCACTGATCCAGCAGTCCTCTACCAGATCGCCATAATCTTCGTTTTGTCCCGACATAAACTTTTCTTTCATCCGCTGCGCCTGTTCATATGTATCAGCATAATAATCTTCACTTGGACTTGACCAATTCAAAGGATTGCCGTCTGCATCCTCCTCTTTCAGCCATACTGTCACTACATAGACACTCTTTTTTACACTTCCGGTTCCTTTGCTCATCGATTTCCTCCCCTCAGCTATTAATCCAATGAAAACTCCCAAAGATCCTGCAGCTCTCCCTCTGTAACCTTTTCGAGTTTCTCAAGAACCTTTCTGACAATCTCTTCCATCCCTGGCAGATCAAGATATCCTTTAAGCTCATTTATGATCCTGTCCCTGTCAGGTGTTTTCAGATTACATGCTCTGATCAAATAGATTTCCTCCCATGTGAACTTATTTAAAATTTTACTCATTA
>ERZ778496.1730-NODE-1730-length-14552-cov-7.381458_pt1 | contig 14552 bp, 7 predicted proteins | sample MGYA00433099_ERZ778496 | MGnify/ENA primary metagenome ERZ778496 (study PRJEB29527, sample SAMN07138962) | mouse gut metagenome | material: feces | host: mouse | place: China:Nanjing | collected 2016-01-25 ... | reverse complement strand
AAGGTGCATGAGCTGGTAGTAGAATTAGCGAAGTATTTACCAGAGGAGATAAACGCAAATACTTTTGTTATTATTATAGCTTTATGCGCCTTGTACAGAGGAAAGAGAGAATTTTCACTGTACAAGGCGCATATTGGTGTTATAAGAATGTAAAGCAAAATCAATAGACAGCAATTTCATAAATTTTAAACTGTTCCGAGTGACCGAAATGCTGAAAAACATTTCCGTTTTCATAAGTTACGGCAATCTTCATAATTATTATACATTCCTTTCATAATAAAAACACTACAATTCAGCTTTGCCAAACGATAGCGTGAAAACCGCTTTAGCGTTTTCTTTTCGTTGACTGCGACTGGAACTATTGTATCGCAAATAAAATTAAAAAACAAGTATATATAATATTTTAGGTATTGCATTATCACCTACGATGTGTTAATATAAATTATACCTACGTAGTGTTAATATAATAAGCAGGCTAAAGGAAATCGAAGCATTCTGGGATAGGAGCAAAAATGACGGAATTAATAAGAACAATTATTTCACTTTCTTGTTGCGGCACGTTGCTTATGCTGCTGATATTGGCACTAAACCGCATTGTGAGAAATAAATTTCGCAAATGCTGGCAGTATTATATTTTATTGGCTGCGGCGCTGCGGTTTTTAATGCCATTTACAATGGATACTGCCGTTGTCGGAAGATTACTGCAATCAGCAGATTTGGGAATTACTAGCACAGATGGCGGGGCGGCAATATTAGCAACAGAAGCAACAAAAAGTCTAAGGCTGACCGATGCAGGTGCTGATACTAAGAAAGTACCGCAGATACAAGATGCATTGAAGTATAACAGTGGAATAGTTAAACGGATTCCTGCTCTATTTTATAACAGTGGACTAATTAAATGGATTCCTGCTCTATTTTATAACAGTGGACTAACTAAATGGATTCCTGTTCTATTTTATATATGGGCGGCTGGGGTTTTGGTATTGCTTGTTCGGAAAATTACCATATATCAAAGCTTTGTACAATATATGAAAGCGGGAAGCCGCGCAGTAACCGATATGGAAACGCTGAATATTTTGTCGGATTGCGAGGAACGTTATCGTATCAGTAAACCAATAGAATTATTTCGAAATCCGTTGGCGGCTTCCCCAATGATGATTGGATTTTTCCATCCAAGCATTATATTGCCAAATAGGGAAATTGCAGCGGGACGGCTGGTTTATATTTTTAGCCATGAATTAATCCATTATCGGCGCAGAGATATATTTTATAAATGGCTGATACAAATTGTCGTTTGTGTGCATTGGTTTAATCCGTTTGTATGTCTGCTGGTAAAAGAAATCAATAGATTGTGTGAACTTGCGTGTGATGAGGCAGTAATAAATACTTTAGATAATAAAGAGCGCAAAGAATACGGCGATACACTGTTATCTTTTTTTCATGCAGGAAATGGTTATGGAAATACGCTGGCATCCGTTACCTTGACGGAGAGTGCCGCACAATTAAAAGAAAGGCTGGGTGCGATTATGAGCAAGAAAAAGAAATCAAAGGTGATTACTGCAGTAACGGTACTGGCAACGGCAGGAATCTGTATCTGTTTTACGGCGGCTGGGGCATATGCTGCGCCGATGGATATGCAGGAAGCCCGCAATAAAAATGCAGCGGAATGGGGGCGCATGGAACAGAAAACTGCCAATCAAGATGTGGAGCAGGAACTTGTCAAGCAGGCTATAATGGAGCAGGACATTATGGAACAGGAAATAGCAGAACAAACTACAATCGAGCAAGAAACCGCAGAACAAGAAGTGCCGGATGCGCCGGACAGCGGCAGACATTTTGATAAAATAAGGATATACAAAGAGGAAGGATACTATTGGAATTCCTATGTAATACAAATGAGTTGGAATTACAGCAAGGAAAGTAATACGAATACAAATAAAAATGCGCCTGTTCCCCAAGCACTGACGCTGGAAGACGGCACAGTAATAACGGTATACTTTGCAGATAGTATCGGCGCATTGCGCAATAACGGCGATGTAGTAAATGCAGTGGCAGGATTAATTTATTATGTGAAAAGCAGTAATACGATACCGCAGTTACAAGTACCCAAAATTGAGAAGATTGAGTATGTAGAGGAAAAAAATATAGCAAAAATGGCGGAGCAGTATTATAAAAATAAGGAATTATGCAGTTTTTTTGCATTATTTACTTATTTGGACAAAGCGCAGCAGGAACAATATTTTGAAAAGATATACCAAGCAGAACAAGAGGATTTTTTTGCGTGTGCCATAACCTATATGGATAAAGAAATGCTCGAAGAGTATGTGAAAAGGAGCGAACAGGTCGATAGAATTGATTTCTTTTCCATTATGCTGGATTATATGGAAGTTAATACAATGAAAGAGTATGCAAAAAGATTTTATCAAGAAGATAAAATGGAATGGTTTAGTGTAATAATGGCATATATGACAGAAGAAGAACGGCAGGAGTGGCTTATAAAGGCACGAAAAGATAAGAAAGAAGACTTTGTGGCGGTGTTGTCGTGCTATGAATTTTAAAATAATGTGAAAGTTTGATAGAAAGTCACTTTCAAATAATGGTATTTAGGGGCTGTTGGAAATGTAGTTTTCCGACAGTCCCTTTTATGCACACGGCACGCAAAGGAAGAATGGGGCTGTCGCAATAAGCTTTGATGATATAAGATATCGTATAAATAACAGCATGATATTAGACTATCTTGTATATGTTATCCTTATTGCGACAGCCCCGAGTGCTCGGCGCGTAAGATATTTCCCAATTCAATTTAGCATTCACATCATGTATTTAACATTTTTCAATTAAATATGATATATGTTTCCACTGAAAATAAGTAATATTAAAAAATCGAATGAGATAATTGCAGCAATCAGACAATTGCAAGATGCAGCTGCCGTGAGATTTTAAGCAATAAGATAATTGCAGCAATAAGATAATTGCAGCAATAAGATAATTGCAAGATGCAACTGCCGTGAGATTGTAAAGGAGTGTGTACTATGTCTATCAAAAGAAAATATCGTTTGCCTATGCTGCTTACCGTGTTTATTTCCATATGGTTAAGCGGATGCGGAAATGAGAATCAGACGGGAAACAGTAATACAAAAATTTATTATACGGCAATCGAAAGCGGAAGTTATTATGAAGGCTGGGCGAGTCAACTGCAAGAACAGGCAGCAGCATACGGGATGTCATTGGATGCAGGATATGCAGAAAATTCTGTAGAAACACAGAATGCGCAGATAAAGCAGGCAGCTGCGAATGGTTATAACGTACTTATGTGCGGACTGGTTTCGCCAGACACGGTTACAGAAATAAAAGCATCCGCAGACAATCTTCCAATTGTGTTTATTAACAATGCGCCGGAGGAGGAACAGTTAGAACAAGACCGCTATATTTATGTGGCATCAGATGAATATATGGCTGGACAGTATCAGGCAGAATATATTTTAGAGCAGTTGGGAAGCAGAGAAGAAATCAATATTGCTGTTTTAAAAGGGCCCAAGGGAGCTTCAGGAACAGTGGGTAGAACGAACGGACTGAAACAGACATTAAAGGCAAGCGGCAAAAAAATAAATTATGTCTTTGAAGATTATGCCGATTGGAATACGGATAAAGCGCAGGAATTAATAGAGCTTTTTTTAAAAACAGGTAAAACATTGGATTGTGTTGCAGCGAACAATGACGATATGGCGCTGGGCGCACTTGCAGCATTTGAAAAGGCTGGAATGAATACGGAGTCTATTCTGTTTCTAGGTGTGGATGCTTCGGCGGCAGGCTGTCAGGCAATTGCGGAGGGACGTATGGATTTCACGGTGTATCAGCCAATGTCGTCACAAATTCAGGCAGCGGTGCAGGCAGCGCAGAAGCTGGCTTCCAAGCAATCAATAAAAGAAATTGAGGGAGCTTCGCAGGATGGAAAGTATATTTTGCTGCCATTTGAAAAGGTCGATCGCGGGAATGTGGCGCAGTATCAGTCGGAGTAAAAAGGAAGATCGCGGGAATGTGGCGCAATATCAACCGAAATAAATATTTTAACAGGCGTTAAGGTTGAACACGGAGGAATTTCAAATGACGGAAAAAGAAAAATTCATTTCTATAAAAGTGAAGCTGTTAGGCATTATTCTGCCAGTGATATGCATTATTATTACTGTTCTCACCGGATTGATGTACAACGTATCCAAAAAAGTAAATCAATCAAATGCACAGGATTTATTAAAAACTTCCGTGGAAATCCAGTCCGCTGAAATAGAAGCGTGGTTAAATCGGAATTTAGCAGCGTTTAACGTAATGAAACAGGCGTTAGAGCAAATGGCATTTGATGAATATAAAATGCAGGACTTTTTGGATACATATTATAATTACGACAGTGACTTTCCGCAAGGGCTTTCTATTGCGGATGCCAATGGGACGCTTTACAAGGCAAATCCGGTAAAAACTGTTCAACTGCGGGAAGCAGACAGTAGCGGCAATTATATTAATAATGGTAATTTTGCATCAATAGAAAATCTCGCCGACGATGAGGGATGGATATTTATGACAACGCTGGAAGGAGAAGCGTCAGCACAAATCCGTGATAATGAGGTTGTGATAGATATTGCAAATGAGGGTACAGTGGATTACAGTGTACAGTTTGTACAGCCTATGCTACCCATTCAGAGCGGGGGAAAATATAAGGTTTCTTTTGATGCGTATGCAGAGGAAGACAGAACGATAAAGGTGAGTGTCACAGCGCCAGATCGAGAATACAAACGTTATTTGGAGGATACCATTGTCAATTTAACAACGACGAAACAGACTTATACATATTCATTTACGATGTTAGATTATAATGATGCAAACGGACGTATGGAATTTAATTTAGGCGCAGCTGGATCAACAGCGGGCGTGCGAATCAGCAATGTTTCACTTGTGAAAACCGGCGAAGAACAGTTAACTGGTGAGGAAAATAGTTCTGCAGTTGATGTGACACAGACAGAGTGGTTCCAGGATGGTTTAACCAGAGTGAATTTGGGATTTACGAATGCCTATATCAATGAAAATGGGCAGCAGGTCATTAGTGCTTGCGGTATGCTGCGGAATACTTCTGATGGTGTGCGTGTGCTTTCGGCGGATTTATCACTAGACAGGATTAGCATTTATGTAAATAGTTTTGTAAAAATGGAAAATGCAGAGGCGTTTTTGGTGAACAGCGAGAATTTAACAATGTTAGCTTCGCGCGATAGAGATCAGATATCCAAGAAATTAGATACATTAGATAGTCCGTTTATGCAGGAAATCGCTAAGCGGATTACGCAGAGGGCATATGATTTAACTGAATTGGAGGGAAATTTAGTCGTTTTTGAAGAAATTGAGGGAACGGACTGGCTGCTGGTTTCTTATGTTCCGACGCAAACCGTTTATCGTGATTTAAACAAAATAAGAAATATTATGATATGCTTCGGTATTATTTCGGTGCTTATTGTAATGGTGTTAATGGAACGGATTGTACATATTGTAATTCGTCCAGTCAAAGGTCTGACGGATATTATTAAAGCAATGACGGAGGGCGATTTTACAATTGACAGCAAAAACGGCAATCATGATGAAATCGGAGTTATGAGCCGGTGCGTTGGTAAATTTATTACTGTTATGCGCAGCATGATAACCTCAATTGATCAAGTTTCCCATACATTGCATCAGCAGGCGGATAACAGCAAGGAAGTTTCTGGTCAAATGTATCAGGCTTCCAAGGAACAAAACCAGTCAATGAAAGAACTAAATGAAACGGTGGAGCAGTTGTCTGCTTCCGTTAACGGCATTGCACACAGTGCAACCACATTGGCGGCGCTGGTAGCAGAAACCAAGGCAGACGGCGACGGCATGAACGGAAAAATGAAGGAAACGGTCGGTATTTCACAGAAAGGCAAAGAGGTTATGCAGGATGTGAATGCTGCTATGCAAAATATTAATGAATCCGTGCAGCAGTTACAACAGGCAATTGATGAAGTGGGGAGTGCATCAGAGGAAATCACCAATATTACAAAGGCAATCGGTGATATTGCGGATGAAACAAATTTATTGTCGCTAAATGCATCTATTGAGGCGGCGCGGGCAGGAGAAGCGGGAAAAGGTTTTACTGTGGTAGCAACAGAAATTGGAAAGTTGGCGCAGACAAGTATGCAGTCTGTACAGCATATTGATGCGCTTGTGCTGGATATTAAGAAATTAATCAGTGAAGTAATTAGCCAAGCAAATAATAGTATGGATAATATTCACAGCAGTAGTGAATTAATTGGGAATGCAGTGCGGACATACGACAATATTTTTGAAAATATTGTAATAGCCGGAGATTTAGTACAGCAGATGATTCAGAAAGTTGACCAAGTAGAAGAAGTTGCAAGAGAGGTTGCTGCGATATCGGAGGAACAGGCAGCAAGTTCACAACAGATCCTTGCTTCCTCCGATATTCTGGTAAAACAAGCGGATGGTTTAATGTATAACAGCGAAACTGTAGCAAAAGAATCCGAAGAGTTGACAACATCCGCAGAGGCTTTGGAATCCCAAGTCCAGATTTTCAAGGTATAAAGAAAACATTTACGCTAAAAACAATAACACAATAAGGAGGTCAGAGCGTATGGAAACAATACAATTTTTGGGAGAAGATGGAATATTTTCCATAGAGCAGCCAGAGAACTACAGTGCTCTCTATTTCCCGATAGCCGGAGAACAGGGAATCAAAAGTGCTGTTACGCCTAATCTGGGAGGGGACAGCAAGATGAATCAAAATGCTTTTATCATGGAGCCAGTAAGTGTGGAAAATCTGCATAATAACCGATCTGGAAGAAATTTCTGGTGTTATGTGGAGGGAGCAGGCGCATGGTCAGCAACAGGGGCTTCTGCGGAGGAGGAAAGTAGGCGCTTTACAAACAGCCAAGATAAGAGCACACTGACAGCCGGTTTTATGTGGCAGACCGTTGTAAGGCAGTCCCAGAAATATCAGTTAAAAGCGGAGATTACGTCGTTTGTACCACTAGAACACAATGTGGAAATTATGTTTGTGACGATTTGTAACCAAGACAGCCAAACTAAAACCATTACACCGACAGCGGCGGTTCCTATTTATGGAAGGAGTGCTGACAACATCCGCGATCACAGGCACGTTACTTCCCTGCTGCATCGGATAAAGACAACCGATTATGGCGTTTGTGTAAAGCCGACACTGTCATTTGACGAGCGAGGCCATAGGAAAAACGAACTGACGTACTTTGTGTGTGGTGTTACTGGAAACGGGGAAAAACCGAAGGACTTTTATCCGATTGCAGAAAATTTTCTGGGAGAGGGCGGAAGCTATGCGCATCCTAGAAGTATTATTGAAAATAGGAATGGCGTGTCAGCCGGAAGCAGTTTTTCAGGGGGTGAGGCGTTAGGCGGTATTCGCTTTACGTCAGTTACACTAAAGCCGCAGGAAAGTGTGTCCTATACAATTATTATGGGAGTAACGCAGCAGGAGGAAGAAATTGCAGGAATTGTTTCTGCATATCAAACTGCAAAACAAGTGGAAAATGCGAAAACACAGATGCACAATTATTGGCAGGATAAAGTAAATGTGCGATACAGCACAGGGGATAAGCGCTTTGATAATTTTATGCGCTGGGTAAGCTTTCAGCCAATTTTAAGACGGATTTACGGATGCTCGTTTTTGCCGCATCATGATTATGGCAGAGGCGGCAGAGGGTGGCGCGACTTATGGCAGGACTGCCTCTCTTTGTTAATTATGGATCCAAGCGGTGTGCGGCAAATGATTCTGGACAATTATGGCGGTGTGAGGATTGACGGCACTAACGCAACAATTATTGGGGAACGTCAGGGAGAGTTTGTAGCGGATAGAAACGGTATTGCACGTGTTTGGATGGATCATGGTGTATGGCCATTTATAACAACGAAACTGTATATCGATCAGACGGGCGATATTGAAATATTAAAGGAACAAATCCCATATTTTAAAGATGAACAGGCACAGCGCGGCGGTGGTTTGGATACACAGTGGAATACAAAATATGGTCTACAGCAAAAATCAGAGGAGGGGGCTGTATACCAGGGAAGTATTTTGGAACATCTACTGTTGCAGCATTTATGTGCGTTTTATGAAGTGGGCGAACATAATCATATCCGCCTGCGCGGAGCAGATTGGAATGATGCGTTGGATATGGCAGCAGAGCGCGGGGAAAGTGTGGCATTTACTTGCGCATATGCAGGAAATTTGGAGCAGTTGGCAGAATTGCTTTCTATTTTGGCAGATCGGTTTGGCTGGAAGCAGGTGGAATTGTTAGAAGAAATGCAGGTACTGCTAAAAGACGACAGCCAATTGTATTCCAATATTCAAGCAAAACAGGAACTTTTGCAAAATTACTTAAAATGCTGTACACATAATATAAGCGGAAAAAAAATACAGGTTTCCGTAAAAGAACTGGCAGAAAACTTAAAACAGAAATCAGAGTGGATAAAACAGCATATCCAAGAAACAGAATGGATTGCAGGAAAAGACAAGGAAGGATGGTACAACAGTTACTATGATAATGACGGTAATTCTGTAGAAGGATACTTTGAGAACGGTGTCCGCATGATGCTGACAGGACAGGTATTTGCAATTATGAGCAGAACTGCTAAGGAGGAACAAATACCGCAAATTTGCAGCAGTGCTGACCATTATTTATACCAAAAGGAGATTGGTGGGTATCGCTTAAATACGGATTTTCAAGAACAAAAGTTTAACTTGGGAAGAATGTTTGGCTTTGCATATGGTGAAAAAGAAAACGGTGCAGTTTTCTCGCATATGACAGTAATGTTTGCTAACGCATTATACCAAAGAGGGTTTGTGCAAGAGGGATATAAAGCGTTGCAGACTCTTGCAGATTCTGCGCTGAACTTTGATGTCAGCAGAATTTACCCAGGAATTCCAGAATATTTTAACGGAAACGGAAGAGGGCTGTATCATTATTTAACTGGTGCCGCAAGCTGGTATATGCTGACGGTTATTACCGAGGTATTTGGGGTTCACGGAGAAATTGGTGATATGGTAATTTATCCAAAACTGCTTAAAGAACAATTTGATACGAAAGGAAACGCAGAAATTTGGCTGAGGTTTGCACAGAAAGCTTTTCATATTTTGATAAAGAATCCCAATGCATTAACTTATAAAGCATATCAAGTAAAAGGTGCAACCTGTGATGGGCAGACACTGCAAACGAATGATAAAACCTGCGTGCGTATTAGCCGTGAGAAAATAGAAGCGATGTCGGAGTCTGTTCACACAATTGAAGTAGAGTTGGGAACAGTGACGCAATAAAAGCAGCTCCCAATGTTAGAATGGAAGCAGCGTTGGAGAACGAGATTGGAGAACGAGATTGGACAAGGAAAGAAATTGTCAGAAAAAAGAGGACGGAAGGTAGATAAAAGAGATAGAAAGCATTTAGAAGAAAGAAGAGGGATGGGTAGTGAGAAAAAGAATATATGGTTATATTTTAATCTTATTTCTAATGGTTTTTGTCGGCGGAATTGGCGTATATACTGAAAATCCGTTTTCCATCAATATAAAGACAAAGACGATTAATGTCGGTGACGAGGAAAATCCGTTAATTCTTCAAATTAACGGAGCGGAACAAAGCAATAAAAAACCGAAAACGCGGTGGACATCTTGGAATGAGAATGTTGCAAGAGTAGATCAAGAGGGGGAAGACGGACTTGTAACGGGACTTAGAAAAGGAAAAGCCATTATTTCATCTGGAGTCGGATTCCCACGTGAAACATGTTTGGTTACAGTGGTAGAGCCAAGCATTCGGCTAAATAAAACGGCAGCAGCGATCTATCGTGGAAAAGAATCATCAGACAGTACAACACTCAAACTTAAAGCAACAGTAAAAGGCGCTGATAAAACAGTAGTATGGAGCAGCAGTAACGAGAGTGTTGTGAAAGTTGATAATCAGGGAAATGTAACATGTACTGCATTAGAGGGAAGAAGCACTCGGACGGCGACCATAACTGCTGCAGCGAATGGTAAAACTGCTTCCTGCAAGGTTACAGTATTGGATAATGCGATTTCTTTCAATGTAAATGAAATGCAGTTAAGCACCAAAGGGGCAGGAAGCTCTATTAAATTGCTGCCGACAATAATTGGCGCATCGAAAAAAATCACATGGCAAAGCTCTAAGCCAAAAGTTGCGACTGTAAAAGGTGGTAAAGTGACAGGAAAGAGCGAAGGGGAAGCAGTGATTTCTGCTACAGCCAATGGTGTAACGGCAGAGTGTAAGGTCAGAGTACAGCAGGGAATTTCAATTAATGAAGAAAAGATTCTGTTATATGCAGGCGCATCCTCTGAAAGTAAGCAGTTAAAAACGAATGCCCCTAAGAATGCGGCAGTTTCATGGAGCATCAGCGGTGAAAATACCATAGCCGAAGTGGATAACAAGGGGCTGGTTACGGCAAAAAAGGCAGGAACAGCCATCGTTACTGCGACGTACGAGGGAAAAACTGATTATTGTCTAGTTGAGGTAAAGGAAACGGATATATCAATCGCAGAGAATATTGTTCATTTAAAAACAAAAGGAAACGCAAAAACTTATACACTAGATTATAACGTAACAGGGCGGAAACCAACCATAAAATGGAAGAGTTCGGATAAGAAAATTGTTTCTGTCAGCAAGGGTAAGCTTACTGCGAAAAAGGCTGGAACGACGACGGTTACAGCAGAAGCAAACGGTGTGAATACATCTGTAAAGGTAATTGTTCAAGAGTTTGCTCCTACTATTACGTTAAATCAAAGTTCCTACACACTTTATACAAAAGGAAAAGGAAATACAGTTACATTAAAAGCCAAAGTGGACGGTGCAAGCAAAAAAGTGGAATGGGACAGCAACAATAAACAGGTTGCAGAAGTTTCCGCAAAAGGTAAGGTTACCGTGAGAACAAATAAAGATGGACGTGCATTGATTACTGCGACAGCAAACGGTGTGACAGCCAAGTGCTGGATTCAGGTAAAAGAAGCAAAAGTAGAGCTGGAGAAAAACTATTATGTGCTGAATCCAACAGACACAGCAACATTGTCTGCCGATGTTGTCGGCGCGAGTCAATCTGTGAAATACGTATCGACAAATACAAAAGCTGTTTCAGTGAAAAAAGGTGTCATCACAGCGAAAAAGCTGGGTGAAGCAGATATTAAAGTGACAGCGAACGGCATTACAGAGAATTGTCATGTATTGGTTACAGACTGTAAGGATCATAAATGGAATCCGGTATCGGAGGAAGATAAAAAAGAGGATAATAGAGCAGCTTCCTGTACAGAAACTGGAATTGAAACGTATGTTTGTACTGAATGTGGTGGAAAGAAACAAGAAGTTACGGAAGCATTAGGACATCATTATGGAAGGTGGATTGTGACAGTGAAAGCTACAGAGAACGCAGCAGGCTTGGAAAGACAAGTATGCAGCCGCTGCAAAGCGGAAAATACGAGAATGATTCCAGCCAAAAACAGTGGTGAAATCGCATCTTCTTATCAGCTTGTATGGGAGGATAATTTCGAGGGAGAAAATCTCAATACCGATGACTGGAATTATGAATATCATGAACCGGGTTGGGTAAATGCAGAACTGCAGGAATATGTAGATGCAAAGGAAAACATCTATGTAAAAGACGGCAAGCTTTATATTCAGGCAATTAAGGAAGGAACCGGTGATAAAGCGCATTATACATCAGGAAGAATTAACACACAAGGAAAACACGATTTCCAATATGGAAGATTTGAGGTTAAGGCAAAAGTACCAAGCGGCAAAGGATTTTTGCCAGCATTCTGGATGATGCCTACAGACGAAAGCTATTACGGACAATGGCCTAAGTGTGGTGAGATTGATATTATGGAAGTTCATGGCAGTGCGCTTTCAACATCATATAGTACACTTCACTTCGGAGAACCGCATACACAAAAGCAAGGCAGTTATATATTACCAGAAGGGGAAGGTGATTTTGGAAATGAGTTCCATGTATTTGCTTGCGAATGGGATCCCGACGAATTTCGGTTTTATGTGGATGATACCTTGTTCTATACAGTAAATGATTGGTTTACTAAGAAAACAGGGTTTGGAGAGGTCGCTTATCCGGCACCATATGACCAGCCGTTTTATGTGATTCTCAATTTGGCAGTCGGTGGAAGCTGGGTTGGATATCCAGATGAAGATGCAGAGTTTGGTGACAATGCACAGTTTGTAATTGATTATGTTAAAGTTTATCAGAAGGATAGTTATGAAACAGACGTGGATAAGCCGGAAACCGAAGTAAAACTAAGAGATCCGGACAGTGACGGAAATTATATAATTAATGGAGATTTTTCCACAGAGGAAGATTTAACAAAGGCAGATTCCCATTGGCAGCTGCTCTTGGCAGGAGAGGGAGAGGCAACTGCGGCGATTTCTGATAAGGCATTACATATTACAACGACAAATGCAGGTTCTTTGAATTACAGTGTACAGATTGTACAGGCAGATTTGCCAATAGAGAAGAATTACAAATATGAGTTGACCTATGATGCTTATGCAGATGATGCACGTACGATGATTACAGGAATTTCCGCTCCCGATAGAGGATATATCCGGTACTTAGATGATACAACAGTAGATTTAACAAAAGAAAAGCAGTCATTTAAACATGAGTTTGATATGACTTCCGATAGCGATGCAAACGGTAGAGTTGAATTTAATCTTGGAAATCAGGGCTCAACAGCGGCAGTTCATATTAGCAATGTGAAACTAAAACGGCTGAAGGAAGCAGAGCAGGAAGAAAAAGGTATTTTGCCAGATGGAAATTATGTATATAATGGACAGTTTAATGAAGGCAATGAGCCCAAAAGACTGCGGCTTGCTTACTGGGATTGGGATATTCATGCGCAATGCAAGGGTGCAACCGTGTCTGTAACAGAAGACTTTAAACGGGAATTAAGAGTGGTGGTTCCGGATACCGCAAGCAGTTTAGAGCAAGTATCAGTATACCAGAATCCGATTGCAATATCAGGCGGAAAGAAGTATACGTTAAGTTTTGATGCACGTGCAGACAAGGAAAAGACCATAAAGGCAAAAATTGCTGGTCAAGAATTTGATAGTACGTTAACGACAGAAACAAAGGAATATAAATACGAGTTTGAAACAGCAGCAGATCTGCAGGGGAGTGAGATTTGTTTCCTGTTAGGAACAGCAGGCACAACGTTTATTGATAATGTTCGTGTTCAAGAGGACGGTTTGCTTGTAAATGGAGATTTTTCTAGCGGTCTGACAGGATACGAAGTGTATGTAAATGATGCGGCGAAAGTACCAAGTTATATTGTGGACGAATTAAAGGAAGACAAAGCATTCTCTATTGATATTGCGGATACTGGCAACCAGGCATGGTACATTCAGTTAAAGCAAAATAATATTAAATTGGAAAAGGATAAATGGTACAAACTTGCATTTGATGCGAAATCGACGACAGACAGAACGATTATGTATGCACTGCAAAGAGATGGTACCAGTGATGACAACTGGACACCATATTCTGGTGAGCCAAGAGCGGCATTGACATCACAATTCCAAAATTTTGCGACAGTATTTAAGATGGATTATGATACGGATCCAAGTACAATTCTAAGCATTTCAATGGGTGGTGTAGATGGAGAACAGGTAGCACAGAAGCATACAGTTGTAATTGATAATATTACATTAGAAGAAACAGAACCGCAGGAAGAACCGCTGCCAGAACCAAATACCAACTTAATCCAAAACGGAGATTTTGCCGCAGGGAAAGAATTCTGGGAAAATACTGTTGGAGGAGAAGGTGCAGCAGAGGTAAGCTTTGAAGAGGGAAAGGCAGTTTATCAGATAAGTAATGTAGGCACGGAGGATTGGCATATACAGTTAAAGCATACGGAATTATTGACTTTGGAAAAAGAATCACGCTATCAAGTAACTATGAAGATAAAATCAACAGAGGCAAGAACTGTTAAATATGCATTCTTAGATCCAAGTTATAACTGGTATGGCGGAGAAGATTTAATATTGGCTGCAAATGAAGTAAAGGAAATAAACTATACGTTAAAAGTAGATAAAGAAACTAATAATAAGATAATGTTTGTTATCTCAATGGGTAACATAGAAGGAATCGAAACGCCGATATCAACCATAGAAATAGATGATATCAGTGTCATAAAACTGGCAGGTGAGGGAGATATTCCAGAAGAACCAGATCCGAAACCAGAAGAACCAAAACCAGTTGAAATTGGTACTCAGCTAATAAAGAATGGTGATTTTGCCAAAGGGGAAGAAGGCTGGATAAGTGCAGTAACAGCACCAGGCGAGGCAGAAGCAACATTTGATGGAAAAGCGGTATATAAAATCACAAATGTAGGGACTGAGGACTGGAATATACAGTTAAAGCAATCCAATATCACACTGGAAAAAGGAGCATCTTATAAAGTTAACTTGAAGATAAAATCAACAGAGGCAAGAATTGTAAAGTTT
>ERZ778496.1727-NODE-1727-length-14568-cov-6.725281_pt1 | contig 14568 bp, 12 predicted proteins | sample MGYA00433099_ERZ778496 | MGnify/ENA primary metagenome ERZ778496 (study PRJEB29527, sample SAMN07138962) | mouse gut metagenome | material: feces | host: mouse | place: China:Nanjing | collected 2016-01-25 ... | reverse complement strand
TTGGCTCTATTGAGATATAGGCATGCTTCATACAAGTTTTCTTTTTGAAAGTTATAAATTCTAGTCCAGCAGCCATTCACAACGCGCTATGCGGCTTACCGCACCTTTAAACAAAATATGTGAATCTTGGCTTAAGCTAAGCTCTAGTCTCTCCTTGCTTGGGGGTATCAAAATGGCATTTTTATCACATAAACCATTAGCCAAAGCAATGGCAAATACCGCTGCTGCCCCTGTGCCACAAGCCTGTGTGATATCCTCCACACCCCGCTCATAGCTCATATAAATGATATGTTCTCTCTCTATGTAAGCTATACTTACATTGGCATTATATTTATACCTCAAATGCTCCAAAATATGCTCTTTTTTTGCAGGTAGCGCATTTTTATCTTTGACAAATCCCACCAAATGTGGTACTCCCGTATCAAGCAATGTCCAAGATGGAACATCATAAGGATTAGATTCTATAATATCCCTCTGCAACAATGTATATACGCCTAAATCGCTCTGCACTAGAGACGTATTGTGCAAATCTATCTCTATGCAAATAATTCCTACTGCACTTAAAAAGCAGTGCTGCTTTGGTGCTAATCCTTCCACATAGGCATAATGCCCCACACTTCTAGTAGCATTGCCACACATACTTGCATATGAGCCATCAGCATTGTAAAATTCCCATTTATAGGCATATTCTTCCCCCACAGCAGGGATAAGCACCGCCATACCATCAGCCCCTATGCCATTATGTCTATCGCAAACTTTTTGCGCAAGATACGCACGTGAGCCATCATTATAGTTCTGTGTATGGAAAATGAGAAAATCATTTCCATTACTGCTATATTTCACAAATTGCATAGAATCCTGCCCGTATCGCTTTAAAGTTTAGGCAGGGACTTAAGATAAGATTCCAAACGTTGCTGCAAAGCGCGCAAACTCCCATCATTGCCTATAATATCATCAGCTAAACGGCATTTTTCTTCAATAGATATTTGTGAATCTAGGCGCATTTTTGCCTCTTCAAAGTTAAGCTTATCACGTTGCATAATGCGCTCTATGGCTTTATTTGCAGGTGTGTAAATCACAAGTGAGCGTGCCACAGGAAAGGCTTCTTTGCCCCCTACTTCAAAAAAAAGTGGAATATCTATAAAATACCACATTTTTTTCTCCTCAAGCTGCCAAGCCTGGGCAAAAATTTGCATTTGAATCTGTGGGTGGAGAATAGAGTTAAGCTTTTTACGCTCTATCGCCGAAGCAAAAACAATATTTGCGAGTTTTTTACGCTCAATCTTTCCGCTATTATCTAAGATTCTATCACCAAAATGAGCGATAACCTCTGCGCTACACTCATCGAGCACTTCATGTGCAATACTATCAGCACAAATGCTTTGATACCCATAAAGTGAAAGGAGATTTACTAACGTGCTTTTACCGCTCCCTATGGAGCCTGTTAATGCGATTGCGTGTGTCAATGCCCCAGCTGTCATACCATACCTTTAAAATCGCGCAATAGATTGAATCTTGCTAAATAAAAAATGGGGTAATGCAAATACACTCTCGTGTATATGGGCATTATAATATTGCAAAGAGGGGAGTAAATCAATTTTTTGCAGGAGCATATCGGCCTTTGGGTGGGGCTTTTTGGAAGCAAAAATATAGCTCTTATCACCTAAAATACTTAAGGAAGGAAAAAAAGGCATAACAATATGAAAAAACTCAGCACAATCACTTAATTTTTGCATAAAAGATTCTTCCTCTAAAAGAGGGTGGTGATTGCGCATTATAAGTATGCCTGTGTTTGTAAGCATACGCGCCAAGCCATCAATTTGATGCTTGTTAAGCACACTATCTGCGATAATCACATCATATTTTTTAATGTCTAAATCAATGACTTGTGTAAAAAGTGAAAAATCCTTATGCTGCAAAACTTTATGAAAATGCGGCAAAAAGCTCATAAGTGAATCTAGGGTCTTTTTATCGCCTTGCACACAATCCACCTTTACATTATGTTTTAAACATTCATACGCAATTTCAAGGTTGAAACTATCAAAAAGCAGGACATTATCAGCTTGAGGAAGCACACAAAGCGGGAGATGAGCAATAAGCTCGGATTCTATAAAAAGATATTTACCAAGCATAAGATGAGTTTGATCAATCATTGCTATTTGTTCAAAATCAGTGCTTTTAAAAATCTCTATACTATGTGTGCTACGTGCGTCAAGAATCTTAGTATCAATTGTGTATTCCTGCCGAAAATTTGGTGTAAGCTGACGAGTAATCCACATAAAATAGCCTTTTGTGCTTCTTTTACTTTTAAAGAGTGTATATTGAGATATTTAATAAACTCCCGTGCAGGTGCTTATGGCACACAAAAAAATAAGCTGCTCTGCTGTGTTCCCACCCTGAAGCGTTGTCCTACTTATCTGTTGCATAAGTCTGCAAGGAAGCGGAGGAATTATATCATTCGAGACTTAAAAATGATTGAAAGGAAAGATTAACTCTCGCTTGGCTTTTTGGGATAGCAAAAACGATAGCCTCTACGGCGCACGGTCTCAATTGTGCTAATATTAAGAGGTTTATCCATTTTTTGGCGAATCTGATTAATCGCTACCTCTATAACATTGGGCGTTACAAGCTCGGGCTCTTCCCAAATTGCATCAAGTAGCTGCTCTTTTGAGACGATTTGATCACGATGACGCGCAAGATGTGTAAGCACCTCAAAAGGCTTGCCCTTAACTTCTATTTCTTGCCCTCTATATGTAATTTTTTCCTCATCAGGATTAATAACTAAATCCTCAATTTCAATCACGCTTGAACCCCAAAATCGCAATCTTGCTTGGATTCTAATCAAAAGCACTTGCAAACTCAAAGGCTTGGACACAAAGTCATCCGCACCGCCTTTGAAAGCTTGTATTTCTGTTTCAGCAGATGTTTTGCTAGAAGTGATAATTACAGGTGTGCGAGGGGACTTTTCTTTCACCTGCGCAACAATATCAAGCCCACAACCATCTGGCAAATCCCAATCTACCAACACCAAATCATAATTACGAATATTGATAAAATACTCACCATCTTTTAAATTTTCTGCTACGTCAGTTTGATAGCTGTGCTCATTAAGCATTTCTGCAATGTTTTTACATAGGTTCGGATCATCTTCAATAACTAAGATTCTCATTTAAATTCCTCTCAATACTTAATTTTAGCTTCAATTATAACACAGTTTATAAAAATATTTTCCCAATTCTAAAATTTCTTGTGCTGGAAGTAGCAAACAATACTTTTTTAAAGTAAAAAAGATTGTCTTTCATATCATAACGTTTGAGGGCATTATTATCTTCGTTGAGTTGATTTAGTCCATTCTCCATTGTATAAAATACCTCATAGCCTATACTTTTAGCCGTGCGGAGCAATCCTTGATTATACATACCATCAGGCCAAGCTAAATGCTTTGTCTCTCTATTAAGCTGCTCCTTAATCAATCGTTTTGAAAGCTCAAAATCCTCGTGCCACGAGAGCGATACAATATTTTTAAATTGATAGGTATGCGTCATTGAGCCTATGCTAAACACATCTTGCATTGTATGTATCTCCTCCCAATTACACATCACTGCCCTAGCATTATTTAAAAGTGCATTTTTACATTCACTATGAGGGATTTGGATATAATCTGCTGCGCTTTTTGAAGCCTCATCGACCCACTCTGTTGCAACAAATAGTCCTGCCTTCGCCTGATATTTTTTGAGTAGTTCATACGCATTCATATAAACATCACGCCACGCCCCATCAAAAGTGAATAACACGCAACGAGGAGAAAACTTAGTATTGTCCTGTTTGTAAGCAATCACATCATCAAGACTTAAAAACTGATAATCTTTTTTTTGCAAATATTGAAGCTGTTTCTCAAAATTTGCCAAAGACACACTATGGGAATCTTGCATATTACGGATATGTATATATCGCAGTATAGGAAGGCACATCATAGATAATTTACCAATGACATTTGATTGATACGACTTGTAGAAGCAAGCACGGCATTATAATTTGTCGTAAGATTTGAGAAATGATTGTAAGTTTGGGCTATGTCTGTGCCAATTACTTCACTCTTAATAGATTCTATTTGCACACGTAAAACCTCATTTCTTCTAATCACATTCTCAAAGCTACGGCTATGGGCACCATTAAGAGCAACCATCTTTTCAATGTGATCACTCAAATGCCCAAAAAGCTCAATAGCATTTTGAATCCCTTTGTTACGCATTTGGTCAGTATATTCATCACCATAAGCATCAGGACGATACACACCTGAGCGCACGGCTTCAATAATCCCATCGAGCGAGCGGAAGAAATCCACATCAGGCTGGTCTATAATAAGTGCATTGTTGGCATTAAATGTTAGCGATGAGCGATAGTTACGGATACCTTGCTCACTAAAATCATTACTTGCATTATCATATATCATAAATTTCATACGAGAGATAGAGCGCATTTCATCAACAATCTCAATACGTCCATCACGGCTCAAAGAAACATTAAAACGTCCTTTTGTTTGCTGTAAAAGCTCTTCATAGGCACTTTTACCCTCTTGTGTAGGGGTATTTTTTTTCATTTGAGCATTTTTATAATTATCCATATCCTGATTACTATAGTTAAGCGCGATACTTATCATATCAAGCAACTGACGATAAGTAATATCATCAGCCTTGCTTACACTTACTGCTGGCGGCTCATCGTGCGGATTATAAAAAGGAATAAAAAATTCAGGCTGGGAGCGGAAACTCGTCGCATCAAAATCCACATTAGGTAATACTAAATATGAGCCTTTATTGCTAAATTCAATCCGTGCATTAATCGGGATTCCATTATGATCTTCAAGCACAAGGTTGTAAGTTTGTCCATCAAGGCTTCCTCCTGCTACGGCAGAGAGCTTTGTCTCTTCATTTGCATAGCCCATACCATCTAGTAGCATCTGCTGGACATTTGATATAAGCTTTGCGCCTTGATTCTCAAAATATACTTGGTCATATTCGGTGCGGTAATCACGTCTCAACCCATTTGTTTCAAAGCCTGCATTATCAAGAGTGGCCAAAGAGAGACTAAAGCCACTTGGTCCATTAAAAGGAGGATTCATCATATCCCTATCTTTATGTGTTACATTCAGATCACGTAATACAAGTTCTCCACGCACAATCTCGCCCTCTATCTTGCCACCAAAATGATTTTTAATCATCGCGAATAAATCCTGCACTTCCAAATCATCATCAACCCTTATATTTAAAGCCGATATAGGTTCTTCATTAATGCTCCCATCATCATAATTTGGACGAGTGCCATCAATCACAAGCGTTTTCACATCTTTAGCCAAAATATCTTTAAGTTTTGTAGTAAGCGTAGCTGGAGAATTATCGGCTGTGAGAAAAGTAGAGGGGAACTTGAGTATGCGATGGTCATAATTATCTTGGACAGCCTCTAAATAGCTTTGCGAAAACGCTCCCATAAACGGGCTTTTTTGAAAACTTGTTACTCTTGCACCTAGCTCTGGCAATTCATCTACATTATCCACATCTGTATCACTTGATATGAGATGAAAATCTAAATTCGCATTCCCCGGAGCAAGGTTTTTAATCTCAATTTGTCCCCAAAAATTCAAACTCACATCGACCACTTTACTCTTGCTCGTATTGCCAAACTCCTTACCGATTCTATCAAGCAAATCTTGGACTTTTGTTGCATTATTTATATTTTTATAACCCACATCAAATGCAAACTTACTCTTAAAGCTCGTGCCATCAGGGCGGACACCGCGCAAATAGAAAAACTCCTGTCCATCATTACTTGTGTCATTGTCATTATCACCTATCAAATCTCGCAAGGTGTCAGTAGCCTTAATATACACTTCTTCGGGTATATCACCACGGCGGATTCTATCCATAATGTCATTATTGAGCTTACTTTGATTAAACTTGCGGATATTGGTTGTAATGCTCTTATGATGGTCGGAATCCCGCCCAAAAAACAGCTCCTCACCAGTAATATTATAAGGTATCAAATTATTATTGCTTACTAAGGCTTCAAGTCGCTCATTATTGCCCTTATATGTACCATCTGGCTCAAATGGGCGTATCTTCACATTACTCCCTGCAAAGAGAAACTCCCCACCAATAGCTGTATTAGCGATATTTATCATATGTTCTTTAAGCTTTTCTAAATCCCTTGCAATCGCCTCACGTGATGTGGGAGAGTGAATATCGTTTGCCGCTTGAAGAATCTTCGTATTGAATTGCTCTGCAGTTTGAGAAAGTTCCGCAAGTGCTTTGTCAGTATTAAGCGTAGCAGTATGAGCGTCGTGGCTCACATCAATGCCCTGGTCAAGATTTGCCTTTTCATATTCAAGCTTTAGATTTTGATTAAACACGCTACTATCTTGATAGCCATATTGGATCTTTAATCCCGAAGCAATTTTGGTGTTTATATCCATTAGCTTGCTTTGCATAGTGCCCTGATAATAATTCATTTGGTTATATTTCGTGCCAAATGTAACTCGCATTACCCTTCCTTGTATTTAATTAGTTAAGTAATATCTTAATTATCGACTTTTAAAGCAAAAATAATACCCTTTTGGCCGTATTTACATTATTTTATCTTACATTCATCATAACAATGTGCATTTTTTTTCACATTTTATACCCTGAAATTAGCGTATAATATCAAGTATCTCTTCTGCTTGCTCATAAATAATCTTACTCTTATCCCACTCCCGTTCGCCCTTACGTTGCTTTATGCCCAACTTTGGATTCTCTACGCCTTTTTCATTACCCATTGGGATTTTTGCTTCTCCCTCGATTTCTTTATAATAGATAGTTGTTGGAGAATCCACAAAACGATCTGTATGTACTTCATACTCTTTAAGTGATGAGCCACCCATTATATCAGCTTCACTTTTACCAAGCAAATCAGGCGGGATGGGCAAACGTTTGATCACACCATTAGGAGAAATCTCCATAATGCCAAGCAATGCACCACTTTTGTGGTCAATCATTAAAGTTTGATTAGGCTTAAGATTAAGCTCTATACGTTCGATACTATCAAAATCAAGTATCATATTATCCGCCCACACATTCATAGCTATACCCATACATAGTAATGCAAATGTATGTCTTGTACGCATTTACCGCTCCTTTTGCTTAGAATCTGATTTAAAGTTTAATGCTAAGATTATACTTAAATTTTGCTTTTTAAAGGATTTTTATGCAAAACATTACTCCCATTAGCACAGCAAACGCCCCCCAAGCCATTGGTCCCTATTCACAAGCCTATATCTGCAATGGTATGATTTACACCTCAGGGCAAATTGCCCTCACGCCACAAGGTACTTTTATAGAGGGTAATATTACCGCTCAAAGCATACAAGTGCTTGAAAATCTCAAAGCTATTCTAGAATCTGCGGGAAGCAGTTTGCAAAAAGTCATTAAAACCACCGTCTTTCTTAGCAATATGGAGGATTTTAACACCCTTAATACTATATATGCACAATACTTTGGCTCACATAAACCTGCTCGCAGCACAATTGCGGTAAAGACACTTCCTAAAAATGCACTTGTAGAAATCGAGTGCATTGCTACACTCTAAGATTCTATAAAGGCACTATATATGGACGATTTACGCAATATATTTCGTATTTTTACCGCCCCACTTGATTTTATCAATAAATATTTTAAGTCGCTTATCTTTATCTTTATTGTGCTGCTTATTCTAGTCCCAAGCAACGATACAGAAGAGCACCAAAAACCCAATTTGGCTAAGCTCTATCTCACTATGCCTATTTATGAGAGCGAGAGCTTTGCCGCACAAATAAAGAAAATCACAGACAATAAGCATATTCAAGGTGTGCTACTCATTATTGATTCGCCCGGTGGAGCGGTGGGAGCGAGTATAGAAATTGCCGATATGATTAAACACCTTTCTACTAAAATGCCTGTGGTCGCCTATGTGCGTGGCTCAATGGCAAGTGGAAGCTACTATGCGGGTATGTATGCTAATGAAATTTATGCTAATCGTGGGGCATTAGTTGGCTCTATTGGCGTGATTTTTAGCGGTATGAATATAGCAGAGCTAATGGAAAAAGTAGGTATCAAGGAGCAAGGTATTAAAGCAGGTGCGTATAAAGAAGTAGGTACGATGACACGCCAATGGAGCGAATCAGAAAAAGATTTTTTAGAACATCTTATCAATGAGCAATACACGATGTTTTGGCAAGATGTCATCAAGGCTCGTGGATCAAAGCTTGTAAGCAAAAATCATCATCAATTTGCAGAGGGTAAAATATTCTCCGCATCTCAGGCTCAAAAACTAGGATTGATTGATAAAGTTGGCTCAATGCAAGAAGCAATTAGCGCATTACAAAAGCATAGTAATATAGAAAAGCCCGTATGGCTTAAAAAAGACAAGTTTGAAGATTATATGGATAAACTCTTAGATTCTATGAGTTCTAAGGTGCTTTCACTCACTGCTCCCTCGCTCAAGGCACATTTGTGAATGTACCTCAACGCATTATTCTTATTAGCGCACCGGATAAAAAGGGGCTTGTGTATCACATCTCATCTGTGCTTTATGAGTTAGGGCTAAATATCGAGCGCAACGATGAATATGTTGATAAAGAAATTTTACGATTTTTTATGCGCACACACACTTGCGGCGAGGTAGATGATAGGATTCTTAAAAATAAATTAGAATCTATCCTGCCGCCTCACAGCACACTAACCATTCAGCCCACTAGCAAAAAAAATATTATTATTCTTTGCACGAAAGAAAATCATTGCGTGGGAGATTTGCTTTTAAGACACGACAGCGGGGAACTAAACGCCCATATTCAAGCTATTATTAGCAATTATGATATATTAAAGCCCCTAGCGCAAAAGTTTGATATACCCTTTTTCCATATTCCCGCAGAAGGCTTAAGCCGTGAGGCTCACGAGAAAAAGCTTTTAAAGATTATTGAAGAATTTGATAGTGCGTATTTGGTATTGGCAAAATATATGCGGATTCTCACAAAGTATTTCACACAGCATTTTGAAAATAGAATCATCAATATTCACCATAGTTTCCTCCCGGCATTCATCGGTGCAAATCCCTATAAACAAGCACATCAACGTGGTGTAAAGCTTATCGGTGCGACCGCACATTTTGTCAATGAAAATCTTGATGAGGGGCCTATTATCACTCAAGATATTATCCACATCAATCATAGCTATTCGTGGCAGGATATGCAAAAAGCCGGACGCGATATAGAAAAGATAGTACTCTCTCGTGCGCTTAATCTCGCCCTAGAAGATAGAATCTTCGTCTATGGCAACAAAACGATTGTATTTTGAGAAATATTCTAGCCCTACTTTCAAAAAGTTTTCACACCTTGCGTCTTTTGGCATTATTTGGGTTACATAGAAATCATTAAACCTTACCTCTAATGCCTACTTCCAAACATTACTCAAAAGCTGACATCAAACAAAAATTCTAAAAGGACACCAATATCTTGTAACCCTATGCATAAAAAATCGTACGATAGTGCTAACCTCTAGAAGCGTCGCAAGGGTGGTGAGCAATATATTTGCAAACGATATATAAGAGAGAGTGAGAAGTATATCCTCGAGCCAAATTCTTTAAACCCATCTCCCACCTCTTGTTTATAGATGAAAAAGAAAGAATCAAAGAAACTTTAATATTATGATTCCTAGACTAGAAATTTTATTTCACAGAATAGATTCTGCACAAATGCTTTGAGTTTTTAGATAAGTTTCTCTAAACCACTTAAACCCTATCCATAGATTAAGTACTTTTTTGCTACAATCACACAATTTTACGCAAGGACAATACATTATGCCTAAACGCACCGATATTCATACGATTCTCCTTATTGGTTCAGGACCTATCATCATAGGACAGGCTTGTGAGTTTGACTATTCAGGCACACAGGCGGCTAAGACATTAAAATCTCTAGGCTATAAAGTTATCCTAATCAACTCAAATCCCGCTACGATTATGACAGACCCAGATTTTGCAGACAGGACATACATCGAGCCAATCACTGAAGAAATCATTGTCGATATTATCAAAAAAGAAAAAGTCGATGCAATTTTGCCCACTATGGGCGGACAGACGGCATTAAATGTCGCTATGAGTATGTTTGAAAAGGGCTTATTAGAGGGCATTACATTTCTAGGAGCAAAGCCCGAGGCGATTAAAAAGGGTGAAGACAGACAGGCATTCAAAGAGGCAATGCTAAAAATCGGTATGGACCTGCCTAAATCACGCTATGCCTACACAGAGGAGGAGGCACTCAAGGCGGCACAAGAGATAGGATTCCCCCTGATTATTCGCGCGAGTTACACACTAGCAGGAGGCGGCAGCGGCGTGGCTTATAATATCGATGAATTTAAGGCTATCGCACAAAATGGCTTAGAGGTAAGCCCGATTAATGAAATCCTCATCGAAGAATCCCTGCTAGGCTGGAAAGAATACGAAATGGAAGTCATACGTGATAAAAATGATAATTGTATCATCGTATGCAGTATTGAAAATCTCGATCCTATGGGTGTGCATACCGGAGATTCTATCACTATTGCCCCCGCGCTCACACTCACAGATAAAGAATACCAACGTATGCGTGATGCGAGTTTTAAAATATTGCGAGAAATCGGCGTAGATACCGGCGGCTCTAACGTGCAATTTGCGATTAATCCACAAAATGGCAGAATGACGGTCATTGAGATGAATCCTCGCGTATCGCGCAGCTCCGCCCTAGCCTCTAAGGCGACAGGCTATCCTATTGCAAAAGTCGCCACACTTTTAGCTGTGGGCTTTAGCCTCGATGAGATTAAAAACGATATCACAGGTACACCGGCGAGTTTTGAGCCAAGCATTGATTATATTGTTACCAAGATTCCGCGATTTACCTTTGAGAAGTTTCCAAAGGCAGATTCTACACTTACTACGGGTATGAAATCTATCGGTGAGGTAATGGCAATCGGCGGAAGCTTTAAAGAATCTTTGCAAAAGGCGCTTTGTAGCCTTGAGACAGGGCTTTTTGGATTTAATAGAATTACCGCAGATATTGAGCTAATCCGCCGTGAAATCCGCCGCCCAAATACCAATAGACTGCTTTACATAGCGGAGGGCTTTAGACTTGGAATGAGCGTAGATGAAATCTATGAGCTATGCAAGATTGATAGGTGGTTTTTACACCAAATAAGTGAGATTATAGAGTCTAAAAAGCTTATATCCATCGCTATTTTAAACAATACTACGCTTATGCGAGAGATAAAAAGCTATGGCTTTAGCGACAAAATGATAGCCTATTATCTAAAAGAAAATGAGAATATAGATGTGAGCGAGGAGGAAGTCTATCAGGCACGAAAGAAACTTAATATTACACATCGTTATAATGAAGTGGATACTTGTGCGGGAGAATTTCCAAGCTTGACAAATTATTTATACTCAACCATAGGAAATTACCAGCATATAGATTTTGAAGGGACAGAATCGAGGGTGGTTTCTAACGATTCTACAAATATGCCTTCCCGCAAAGATAGCCACAAAACAACACACAAAGTTTTGATTATTGGGGGTGGTCCTAATAGGATAGGTCAAGGCATCGAATTTGACTACTGCTGTGTGCATTCTAGCTTTGCGCTTAGAGATTTAGGCATTAAAAGCATTATGTATAACTGCAATCCCGAAACCGTTAGCACAGATTATGATACAAGCGATGTACTATATTTTGAGCCTATCGATTTTGAACATGTAAGAGCCGTGATTGAGAGAGAAAAGCCCGATGGCATTATTGTGCATTTTGGGGGGCAAACGCCCTTAAAACTTGCACACTCTCTGCAAAAGATTAATGCAAAAATCATTGGTACATCGGTTAAAGCCATCGATATAGCCGAAGATAGAGAGAAATTCGCGCAATTTGTGAATAAGTTAGGCTTAAATCAACCACAAAATGGTATCGCTTACAAAAAAGAGGAGGCATTTTCTATCGCAAATAGCATTGGCTTTCCTGTGCTTGTGCGCCCTAGCTATGTGCTTGGCGGACGAGCTATGCGGATTGTATATGATGATGAGGAGCTAAAAAGCTATATGGACGAAGTCATCGCCGTGAGCGATAGCTCTCCTGTGCTCATTGATAAATTTTTAGCAAATGCGAGTGAATTTGATGTGGATTGTGTGAGTGATGGAGTGAATGTCTATATCGGGGGCATTATGGAGCATATCGAGGAAGCTGGGATACATAGCGGCGATAGTGCAAGTTCCCTACCCTCTGTGAATGTGTCTCAAAGTATGCTTGATGAGATTACCCAAACGACTGCAAAAATCGCCCTAAATCTTGGCGTAGTGGGCTTAATGAATGTGCAATATGCGATTTTTGAAAATAAGCTTTATATCATAGAGGTAAATCCTAGAGCCTCGCGCACCGTGCCTTTTGTGAGTAAAGCTACCGGCGTGCCTTTAGCTAAAATCGCTACAAGGGTAATGTGGCATTGCGCCTTGCAAAATATAGATTCTAATGCCGGCAGCATAGATTTTGCATTCCCTAACGCCCATACAAATAAAACCCAACAATCGCTACATTCCAACAATCAAGGCATTTTAGCAGAAGCCCTAAGATTCTATGATAAATACAAAAGGGTAGATTTTAGCAACAATATCTATCAACCAAAGGCATTGCAATATGTGGCGATTAAAGAATCTGTTTTTCCGTTTAATAAGCTGCCCGGTGCAGATTTACTGCTAGGACCAGAGATGAAAAGCACAGGCGAAGTAATGGGAATTGCAAAGAGCTTTGGACGTGCCTTTGCTAAAAGTCAATTAGCGTGCAAAAACGCTTTGCCCTTAAGCGGAGAGATTTTTCTCTCATTGGCAAATGCTGACAAAAAAGAAGGAGTGAAACTCGCAAAGGGCTTTATCGAGCTTGGATTCGCTATCTGTGCGACAGAGGGAACATATAAAACCTTACGCGAAGAAGACGTCCAAGCCACGCATATCCTCAAAGTAAGCGAGGGGCGTCCAAATATCATCGATAGTATGGCGAATAATCAAATCAGCCTTGCAATTAACACAAGCGACCAGTATTCAAACAAAGAGGATACGCACATTATCCGCACACAAATTATTAAAAGTGCCATTCCCTACTTTAGCACTCTTTCTGCGGCGTATGTGGCAGTTGAGGCTATTAAAAATATGAAAAATTGCAATATTAATGAATCTTGCGCAATACAGGATTATCTAAAAAATTAAAAAAAAAAAAAAAATAGATTCTATGAAATATCATTCTCCTCAAATGCTTTTTAAGCAGAGGCGCGGTAAGCTAGTTGTGTAGCCACATATTTGTAATTCACACATTACGCTTAATTTACGAGGAATTATTATAATTTTTACAGGTATAAAATTTAAGGAGTGCAATATGCGTTATCGAAGATTGGGTAATTCAGGCATTAAAATCCCCGAAATGACATTAGGCACAGCCACATTTGGCGGTGTAGGCGAGATTTTTAAAGATTGGGGAAATACACAACTACAAGAGGCAAAAGAGCTTGTAAGCATTAGCCTAGAGTATGGGGCAAATGCCTTTGATACCGCGGATTGCTACTCATCAGGCAAGGCAGAAGAAATTTTAGGGGAAGCGATTAAAAGCCGCCGAAAGGAGATTTTCCTAGCCACCAAAACAGGTATGCCTATGGGTACAGGGATAAATGACAGCGGGACATCTTTTGCACGTATTTTGAATGCTTGCGAGGCAAGTTTAAAACGATTGCAAACAGATTATATTGATTTATATTACTTCCACTCTTTTGATGCGCTCACGCCAATGGAGGAGATGTTGCGTGCGATTGAAATCCTCATCACACAGGGGAAAATCCGCTATTTTGGGGTCTCTAATTATAGCGCGTGGCATTTGATGAAAATGCTCTCAATATGCGAAAAATACAATTTACCAAAGCCGGTGGTTCATCAAGCGTATTATTCCTTAGCAGCGCGAGAGTTAGAGTGGGAACTACTTCCGCTTGGTATTGACCAAAATATAGGCACAATGGTCTGGTCTCCTCTCTCTGGCTCTGCTCTTAGTGGGAAAATCTCGCGAAATAAGCAGCCGCCAAAGGACAGCCGATTAAGCACAGAATCTACTTGGAGCGTGCAGCAAGAAAAGCTTTTTGATATTATTGATGTTTTAGAGGATATTGCGGGAGAGACACATCATAGTGTTGCACAAATTGCCCTTGCTTGGCTGCTTACTCGCCCAAGTGTAGCGGGACTTGTGATTGGTGCGAGAAATAAAGAGCAGTTAATTGCAAATCTACAAGCAAGCGAAATTACCCTTAGTAAAGAGCATATCAAACAGCTCAATGATGTAAGTGCTGTGCATCCTGTATATCCCTATTGGCATCAACAAGCTACAGTTCCTCACCGCGATCCTTTGTGTGTAGATATTTGTGCAAAATTAATATAATTTTTTATTCAACATCACAACCTCAACCCATCAACCTTTATCAAGGCAAACTTTTTCAATAAGTGGTGAAGTGAAGT
>ERZ778496.1717-NODE-1717-length-14637-cov-7.104512_pt1 | contig 14637 bp, 12 predicted proteins | sample MGYA00433099_ERZ778496 | MGnify/ENA primary metagenome ERZ778496 (study PRJEB29527, sample SAMN07138962) | mouse gut metagenome | material: feces | host: mouse | place: China:Nanjing | collected 2016-01-25 ... | reverse complement strand
CGGTAGAAGGATAGTGCGTGACGAGGATTCACTGTATTTCGAGAATTCGAGAGAGATAGTGAACCTGCCCCGTAAGTTCAGGCTTAACGGCTCGCGGGTGCTGTATGAGGGATGGCTCGAAGCCCCGGAGTCAGCCGATTACCAGTTTATCCTTTACTATGCGGGATATACCAAGGTATATATAGACGGCCGTCCGGTAATGCCGGAGATATGGCGCAAGGCGTGGAACCCCAATGCGCGCAAGTTCAATGCCACACTGTTGAAAGGCCGCAAGACGAAAATAAGGATAGAGTGGCAGCCCGACGGCGATGTGAGCTACTGCGGACTTCGTGTGGCCACACCCCGGAGCGAGTCCGACAGGCGTCGCGTCAGCATCTGGAACGAGATGTCCAAGGATATGACCTATTACTTCATTGCCGGCGATGACATGGACGAAATAATATCAGGCTACCGTGCTCTCACAGGGCGTGCGCAGGTAATGCCGCGCTGGGCGCTTGGTTTCTGGCAGAGCCGCGAACGCTACAAGACGCAGCGGGAAGTGGTAGACAATATGTCGGAGTTCCGCAGGCGCGGCATCCCGTGCGACGTGATAGTGCAAGACTGGAACTACTGGCCTGATCCGGAGTGGGGCAGCCATAAGTTTGAGACTTCGCGATATCCTGACCCGCAGGCAATGTATGACACGATACACGCCATGCACGGGCGGTTGATGATCAGTTGCTGGCCGAAATTCTATGAGTCGACCGCCAATTTCAAGGAGCTTGACGCCAACGGGTGGATGTATCGCCGTGCGGTAGAAGACAGCATAAAGGACTGGGTGGGGCCGGGCTATGTCGGTTCGTTCTATGATGCCTACTCGGCCGGTGCCCGCAAGATGTTCTGGCGGCAGATGGATGAGAACCTTTATTCCAAGTATGGCAAGGGGATGGACGCATGGTGGATGGATGCCAGTGAGCCGAACGTGCGCGACTGCACGCCCATCGACTATCGCAAACAGCTCTGCGGCCCTACGGCCATGGGCACGAGCGACGAGTATTTCAATGCCTATTCCATAGTGAATGCCGACGCGATATACAACGGCCAGCGATCGGTTGACCCCGATAAGCGTGTGTTCCTGCTTACGAGGAGCGGTTTTGCGGGCTTGCAGCGTTACAGCACGGCCACATGGAGCGGTGACATAGGCACGAGGTGGGAAGATATGAGGGCGCAGATAACCGCCGGTCTCAACTTCTCCATGGCCGGAGTGCCCTTCTGGGGAATGGACCAGGGTGGCTTCACGACCGAGGACCGTTATGTGAAGGCGCAGAAACTGTTTGACAAGACGGGCCGTGAGAACGACGATCTGCGTGAGTGGCGTGAGCTGAATGCCCGCTGGCATCAGTTCGGTTGCTTCGTTCCGCTGTTCCGCACGCACGGTCAGTGGCCGGCGCGCGAGGTGTGGAACATCGCTCCAGAGAACCACGAATGCTACAGGACGATAGTGGAGTATACAAAGCTGCGCTACCGCATGATGCCCTACCTCTATTCCATGGCAGGCTGGGTGAACCGCCGTGACTATACTGTCATGCGAGGACTGGCGATGGATTTCGCCGGCGACAGGAATGTGTTTGACATCGCCGACCAGTGGATGTTCGGCCCCGCTTTCATGGCTTGTCCGGTCACCGAGTACAAGGCGCGTGAGCGACAGGTATATTTCCCGGCCGGATGCGGATGGTACGACCTGTATACCGGAAAACATATCGACGGAGGGCAGGAACAGACGGTAGATGCCCCGTATCACCGTATGCCGGTGTTCGTGCGGGAGGGGGCCATCATTCCCTTCGGCCCCGATATTCAGTGGAGTGACGAGCGGCAGGCCGATACCATCGACCTGTATGTGTATGCCGGTGCCGACGGCCGCTTCGAACTGTATGAGGATGAGGGTACAAACTATAATTATGAGAAAGGTCGCTTCGCCACGATAGACTTCTCGTATGACGATAAGTCCCGGATTTTGACAATAGGCAGTCGCCGTGGTTCTTTCAAGGGTATGCTGAAAGAGCGTGTGTTCAATATCGTTATGGTGGGAAAAGACCGTGTACGGCCGCTGAATCTTGACAATCCGGAGGGGGTGAGGGTGAGCTATGACGGACGGCGGGTGAGCATCGCGCTGTGACCTGCCGGCGTGCATGTAATCTGCCGGGAGGCATATATTGTCATACGGCATTTGAAAAACAATCAGGATCAAAACCGATAAAATAAAAAACAGGACTATATGAAAAAACAAATCATTGCCCTTGCGCTGTTGGCTGGCTCGTTTGTAGCAGCGGGTGCGCAAGTGTACCTTGACCCGAAAGTACCGATAGAAGAGCGGGTGAAAGACGCATTGTCGAGAATGACGACCCACGAGAAAGTGCGGATATTGTATGCACAGAGTAAATTCTCCTCTCCGGGAGTGCCCCGCCTGGGCATACGGCAGCTCAACATGGCCGACGGACCTCATGGAGTACGGGAGGAAATAGAATGGAACTCATGGAGTGCTGCCCAATGGAACAACGACTCTATTGTGGCGTTCCCCTCGCTGACGTGTCTCGCCGCCTCATGGAACAGAGACCTGAGCAGGGCTTACGGAAACGCGGTGAGTGAGGAGTTTGCCTTCCGCGGCAAGGACATCATGCTCGGCCCGGGCACCACAATCGCCCGCATGCCGCTCAACGGGCGCAGTTTCGAGTATATGGGCGAAGATCCGTATCTGGCCGGAGAGATGGCCGTGCCCTACATACAGGCGGCTCAGGCCAACGGCGTGGCATGTTGCCTGAAACACTTTTTCCTGAACAATCAGGAGGTAGACCGCTTTGGGGTGAACGTCAACGTCAGCGAACGGGCCGTCAACGAGATTTATCTGCCCGCTTTCGAGAAGGCCGTCAGGCAGGGCGGTCTGTGGACGATAATGGGCTCTTACAACAAGTGGCTGGGCGAATGGTGCTGTGAGAACGACTCGCTGCTCAACGGGATATTGAAGCGCCGGTGGGGCTTCGACGGTGCCGTGGTGAGCGACTGGGGCGGCACGCACACCACCATGGGAGCCGCGCTGGGCGGTCTCGACATCGAAATGGGAACAGACACCGACGGCAAGACGAAAGACAAGAGCAAGGGATACAACACATACAAGCTGGCCGATGCCTTCGAAAGGCTTATCAACGAAGGTAAGATACCGATGAGCGTGCTTGATGACAAGGCGGCACGCGTGCTGCGCACGATATTCCGCACGTCGATGAACGCCGGCAAGGTGATTGGCTCGCAATGCTCAGAGGCTCACTACGATGTGTGCCGGCAGATAGGCGAGGAGGGCATCGTGCTGCTGCAAAACCGTGGCGGCGCGCTGCCGATAGATGTCTCCCGCTGCGGACGCATACTTGTGGTGGGCGACAACGCCGTGCGAAACATGAGCGAGGGCGGTGGCTCGTCGGAGTTGAAAACAAAGTTCGACATATCACCGCTCGATGGACTGCGCCGTGTGTATGGCGACAGGGTGGACTTCGCCCGTGGCTACTATGCCGGCCGGGCACGCTATGGCAGCGCGGACAAACTCAGTCCTGATTCGCTCGCCCGCTTGCGCGCCGAGGCATTGGATAAAGCCAAGAGTGCCGACATTATTATCTTCATAGGTGGAATGAACAAGAATTTCAGGCAAGACTGCGAGAACAACGACCGTGAGGACTATAACCTGTCGTACGGCCAGAACGAACTCATTGCTGACCTTGCACGGGTGCAGAAAAACATTGTCGTGGTCACCTTCGGCGGCAATCCTTATGCCATGCCGTGGGCGCAGGCCGTGCGTGCCATCGTGCACTGCTGGTATCTCGGCTCGATGTCGGGAGAGGCGCTCGCCGGTGTGCTGTCAGGCGCAGTGAACCCGAGCGGCAAGCTGCCCGTGACATTCGCTGCGCGGCAGGCCGACTACCCCTGTTTCCAATACGGCAGGGAGGGCTATCCCGGCGTGGACATGCAGGTATACTATAATGAAGGCATATTTGTTGGATACCGTTGGTTCGACACCAAAGGCGTGCGCCCCCGCTTCCCGTTCGGCCACGGACTGAGCTACACCACGTTTAAATATGGCAAGCCGGTGCTCTCTGCCACCTCGATGACCGCCGGCGACAGCCTTACGCTCACCGTGCCGGTGACCAACACTGGCAAGAGGGCAGGCAAAGAGGTGGTGCAACTGTATATCGGTGATGAGAAAGCAAGCGTGGAACGGCCGGCGAAGGAACTCAAAGGATTTGAGAAAGTGGCTCTCGAACCTGGTGAGACGAAGACGGTGTCGTTCACGATAATTGCCGACGATTTGAGCTTCTACTGCGAGAAAACCCATGGTTGGGTGGCCGAGCCTGGTGTGTTCCGGGCTTACGTCTGCGCATCTGAGACTGACGTGAGGGGCACTGCGGTGTTTGAACTGAAATAAAAACGTTTAAATGGTAAAATGGTAAAAATCATTGCAGATGATTTTTACCATTTTCTTTATCTTCAAATACCGTCCTTTCTCTTCTTTATTATCGTCAGTTATTATAATTTAAGTTTGTACATTTGTCTGGTACATTAGTGGCGCATATCTTTATTCATTTAAAAACCCTCACGTAGCAAGTGTCGTCTTTCTTTCTGTATATGGCAAACGGCGAAATAGCCCCTTTATCATCGCGCAGCCCGTATCCTATCGCTTCCATGTCCGGGTATCTGGGGATGTATGTTTCCGTGGCCTTGCCCGTCTTTCGGTTTATCTTGATTACCGAATGGTCGCACTCCGCCAAACTGTTGTCCATGTCCGGGTCGGAATATTTTATCAGGCAGTATATGTATTTGCCGTCGGTTTTCATCGATTCGACAGTCTTTCGGAATGTCATGTTGTAGATTTTCAGTATGTCGTAACTGTGGAACAAAGTGGTGTCCGGTTCGGGAAAATTGCCCGTGTCTATCTCGAAAGCGGTGTATTTTTTGTACGGTTCGCCGTAAATATCCTTCGTGACGTATATATATCCCGAGTAGCCGTCGGTGTAAAACAGGTCTTCGTCCGTGGCGCAGGCAACGGGACTGTTATAGTAATATCCGGTGAAACTCTTTTTGTTGCATGGTTCCAAGTTGCCGAAACGGTGTTTCATCTTGCCGTCTTTCAGGCTGAACGCCGCGAAATAAGGTTTCTGCGAGTCGTAATATCTTGCGTCGAAAGGATTTTTGGAAAAGTCATTTTCATATTCTTCCCTTGAATATTGCAGTGGCCATGTCTGCTCCTGGCATGGATAGAGTATGTAATCCTTAAACTTGCAGAAAGTGAAGTGCTTATAGAAAAACGAGTCGGTGAACAGCTCGAAGTCGGGTGCGAATATCTTTTCTTTCTCTCCCGTCTGCGCATTTCTTATCAGTATGGCCGGTGAATTAATGTAAGAGTAGTTTTTTTGTCCCGGAATATTAATGCTGTCTAAAAATATGTGGGGCAGAGAATACGAGATGCCTATCCTTTCGCTGTCGAGAATGGCGGGGCTTAGCGGGATGTAAAATACCTGTCGTGTGTTTTTTAAGTGCCGGTAGTTCTCTTCCGGAATTTCTATAAACGCCCTTTTCTCGATGCTGTCCGGCTTGATTATTTCCGGAGAGGCAAACCGGTTGTTGTCCAGTTTGTAGTGCAGGATGCCGTTTTCAAGGTTATCGTTGAACAGCAGGTTGTCGTTTTCAAAGGCGGGTAATCCGTATATGGAAGAAATCGGTTGGTCATCGGTGTCTATCGGGTATTCTTTGAATTTAAGCCTTGCCTTTCGGGATTTCGATGTTGCTGTCGTCACAAGTTTGTGGGTGGCGGCATCTGTTTCTATGTCGAACGTCTTGCATTCCAATTTTCCCTGATATGCGATTATCTGTTTGGCAAAGTTGGGACTTATCTCGGTCGGGTCGCCTCCTGTAAGCATCTCACCCGTGCTTCTTTTCAATTTGAGAATATAAGTGCCCTGTAAATCGTGCATGTTGAAACTGAAAATCCCCTTGTATTTAAATCCCGTGTCGTATATATAGTGGTCGGCGATATGCCCGTTGTTTTTGTTGTATCTTTCGGCAGTGGCCTTGTCTTTATATACGGTGATGAGAAGAGTGGTTTTTTTGCTGTCGATGCTCTTCAAGTTGTTATGGAAATTAGGGATGTATGCTTCGCACCTCAGGCACATCGTGGGTGAATACATGGCTGCATAGATGGTGTCGCTCTCAGTGTCTACCTCTTGCAGCAACTCTTTCAGCCGCTGCTCGCTGCCGGGTATTTGCCGTATTTGGAAATCGTTGTCTGTCATTTCTCTCACCAGGTCGCGATCCTGTGCGTGAGAGAAATGTACAGAGCAGAGAAAGGATATTATCAATAATATTCTCATGGGGTATGATTGTCAATCGTTTTTATATCTGGGGTTCTCTTCCAATTCTGGTTTTTCCAACTATAACATAATCATTCCGATAAAGGCGAGATTACCGTATGTCAGTTTTATCAGATACTCTCCCGAAAGGTTTTCCGGCAAGGTGTAAGTCCGGCTGTCGTCGGTGATAATGTCTTCGTATATCACGGTTCCCTCATCGGCCATTGATAGCAGTTGGATGCCATATCCCTGCATCCCGCTCTCAAAATATAACGTATGTCCTGCCGAATATACGGTCGGAGCCTTGGCCGGAGCTTTGGGCTTTGGATTAGAAAGTGTTTTGCTTTGTTCATAATAAGTATGAAATGAAATCATTTCGAATACATTGTTGTCTGCCTTATTGTCTGCCACGCAAATTGCGGAGACGAGGAACAGAAGCGTGTAAGCGATAATTCTTTTTGTCATAATGTCGTGTATTAAGATTTTACTGCTGCAAAACTACGGAATAATTGGTCGCTTTCCAAATAAAACGAGTACACTTTTTACATACTTGTTTGCTTCGTTTCTTGTAAGTATTGCTTAATCAACGGATTACAGCGAAAGTACATTTTTTACACACCTGCACTTTTATATGGATTTGATGTTATGATTGAGAGATTTTGTTCCTTCACAGTTGAAAAGTTTTTTGTTTATGCTGCTCCTGATGTTCGTTATCCTTTGTTTGGACACGTTCATCAGCACGGAAGTCTCGTTTGGAGTGAACTGAAATCTCGTGAGCAGGGATACGTTTTTCTCATAGCGTGTAAGATTGATTTGGCTGTCGTTTATTCTTTCGTAGAAGCGGGGCATGTTTTCCTCTGTTATTCTGTACAGTTCTTGCCATTCTTCGGCCGAAGGTGTTTTCAGCTTGCCTGCGTATATGTGCATCTGTTGTATTATGGCACAGTTTAGCAGAGCCTGTCCCACGGTGCAGGATTCCGGCATGTTGTTCTCTTTGCATATCACTGTCATGGTTTGCCGCAATACTTCCACCTCGTTTTGTTTTATATCTTTGTATGTGTCAAAGTCTTCTTTCAGCAGTTTGGTTTCTGTTTCCGCCTTGTTTAATCGTGAAAGCGCATCAAAGTATTTTCTGTTTGCTGCTGCGGTCTCTCTGTTTTTGTTCCGTTTATACCTTTTAATACTAATATACAATATGTATATACCGGCTAAAAATATAATGAAGAGCAGGGTTGTCATGTATTTGTAGTGTTCGACCTCTCGTGTTTTGCCTTCCGCTATCTTTTGATTTTCTGTATAGTCGTAAAGTGCCTGCATCTTTATGATGTTCTCAGAGGATCTGAGGAATGAAGAAGAGTCGTTTGTTTCGGCGAATAATTCGGCGTATTTCACAGCCGAGTCGGCGATGCCGATTTTCTGATAAACAGACATAAGACCTTTATATCCGCATTCAAGATTAGTTATGTCTGACTTATAGTTCAGCAGTTTGCGATAAAAATATTCTGCACTGTCCAGTTTACCGGAAACCTCATAATATAAAGCCTTGCTGTCGTAATAAATCTCTTTACCTTTTATTACTTCTCCTTTTTTATTGAATAGCCCTGATTTCTGTTCGAACTCGTTCATTGCTTGTTTTGCCTTGCCGTACTGTCCTTTTAGCAAGTAAATATCAATGGCTTGTGGCAAGGTGCCTGCCGCAAGTTGTTCTTGGCCTATGGCCTTATATTTCTTGTAAACATTGTTTGCTATATATAATACGGAGTCGTATTTCTTCTGCATTCGGAATGTGGATCCGAGGTGCTCGTAGAATATTATCGCTGCGATGGTATCATTTGCCTTTTCTGCGTATTCCACTGCTTTTAGCTCCGCTTTGTGTGATAATTCCGGCGTGAGCAGGTTGTCAAATAGTGTCGCTATCTGCCCGTAAATCCTGCTGAGAGTTTTGAAGTCGCAGTCGGCGGCAGTCGTGTCGGCTACAGATACCGCGATGCGGTATTGCGTCAAGGCTGCGGGTGCGTTCCCTCTGTCACGGTATACGCTTCCGAGCATATAGTATGCTTTCATTTTTTCATTGGCGTCTCCGTGACGGTCGTAATATTCTGCCATTTCTTTTACTCCGGTCATTGTGTCTAACGGAATGTCGGTCTTGTTCATGGCCTGTGTCTGCAACAGCATATACCGCATTCTTCTGCTTTTTGACAGGTTGTCGGCATCCCCCCCGATACTTTTGAGCAACGTAAGGGTTGAGTCGGGATTGCTTTCTATTATTTCTTCCGCGTGCGTCAGTATGTTGTCTGTGTTTCCATGGCCTGTACACGATAGTGATAGTGTTATGGTCAGCAGGTATATCAGTTTGGAGATATATTTCATTACCTTTGCTTTTGTTTTGTAACACAAAGGTAATGAAATATTTTATTATTGGTAATATATTTTGTCAAAAAAGCATCGGATGCCCGTGATGTGGAACTTGCAGATAATCCGTAGTCACAGGCTTATAATACACTTGTTTATTTGTCTTTCCGCGGCATCAGTTTCACGGTCTTTGTCGTTCCGTTTTCAAGCGATACTTTTGCAATGGCGTAAGGCTTTGGAAGCGTTGCTTTGCCTATGCTCGTTTCTTTTGCCTTAACTGTTATTCTGTCAGCCAACCGGCCTTTAACATCGTAAATATGAATACCTTTTATTTCTTTTTCGGATGTTATTTGATATGTCGTGCCGGCATCTGAAATGTGGAAACAGTTATCGGTCGTATTGTCAATACCGGCAGTTACGAATACTTTTCCTTCTAAACGTAAGTCTTTCCAGCCATCAGCCGCTTTGTAAAGTTCGAGGCTTTCTTCCGGAACGTACATCGTGCATGTTGTCAGTTCTGAGTTCAGGAAAACATCCTTTCCTAATCTCGGTGGGACGAGTGCGCGGCAATTAACCGACTGATCTTCGTAATAGGAACTTCTTGTATACCACGTTTTAGTAACATAGGCGAACGCCCTATCTCCTATTGAATCTACTGTTTCCGGTATCAGTAAGCCGAGAACCTTTTTGCCTTCAAGTGCACATGGGGCTATTGTTTTCAGTTTCTCATCAGAATATTCTATGGCATTGCCATCGCCGTATATATAATAGTATAGCACACTGCCGTCTAACGAATATATTGAACCGTCATATGTTTTTTTAAGGCATGGATTGTCTTCTGATATTTGTGGCATATAATTATTGTACGGCTCTTCTCTAAAAACATTATTCCCTAATGTCGGAAAGTTACCTGTTATAATGAAATTACGTATATGCTGCTCAAAGAATGCTCCATCTGATACGTGCTTTATTCCCTTTGGCAGAAGGAGATTGTCTAACGTGCTGGATTTGTCGCATTTAAATCCGTATGCCGGAATGGTATCGATGTCGGCTTCTTTCAGATTAAGCTCTTTCAACTTTGTTATGAGCTCTTCCCTTATATACTCATAGTCTTCATCCAACAGTGTTCCGGTGACAGTCAGATATTTTATTGTTTCTTTTTGCTCATCCGTCAGCAAAAATTCCAGCGGTTCCTGCCCGGCATGTACACTTACGGAGTCGGGTCTCGGCTGTGCGTTCGCTTGCATTGCAAATGCCATGCAGGCAACCATGCAGCACTGTATAATGATAAAAAATCTCTTTCTCATGATGTGCCTGTTTTATTATCGGTGGTTAGTAATGTCGTTTCATCCATGTTATTATGGGGTCAACATGCCGTTTTTTACTTCACAATCATCTTTTTCCCGTTATGAATATATATACCCGGCTTCAACGTCCCCGTCATTTTGCGCCCGCTCAGGTCATGGAAAACATCTTCGTCGGCCTTATTGCTTTCAGCCGTAACACTCTTTATACCCGTCACAAAGCCGCCTAAGAACGGGTCGTCCTTATACGTGGTGTGTGAGAGATGCTCCTCTGCCGGGTCGCCTGTGTAGCTCGGAGCCTTGTATACGAGCCGGTCGTCTTCCACGTATGCGTTCAGGAAGTGCTCTGTTTCACAGGGTGGTAAAGAGGGAGAATAGATATAAGCGTCAAGGTAATGCAACAACAAGCCCTCCCCATAAAGTGAGCCTATCCCGGAAATCATGTTTCGATATAAAAACTCGGGCTTGTAACTGGGATGCTGATTCATTCTGGCCGTGACGTCCAAGATGCGTTCTTCTTTCCCGTTTTCAAGCGTTACGGGTTGAATGCCGCTTATAAAATATGTTATCTCGTTGTCCGGACTTCCGATAAACTCGCCGACATTTAAGTTGAAGTCGTATAGTATAATTTCATTATCGGCCATTGAATAAGGAAAACCGTAAATATCGTATTCTAATCCGTTGCTTTCGCTCACTTCCATGTATTCGTCGTGGTTCGCATATACTATTCCATCCTTTTCGCGCAGTCCGATAATGTATTGCCGTTCGCCCCTGTTGCCTTTTTCGTCGATATTCGTCCTGTACAGCTTGTAATAAGTATTACCGTTAAGCTCGTAAGGCTCGTCAAGTTCGAACAAAGAGAATGTATGTGTTTCGTGACAATCGTCCCAATGAGCGTACGACCACTTGCATCCTGTGGTGAACGGGCGCGCCGAAACGTTGCCGGCAACGGCCAGCAAAACGGCTGATATGGTAATTAATAAATACTTCATATTGGTGATAGTTTTATAATTGTTATTGTTCAATGATGAATTCCGCTCCTTGTCTGACTTCAAAATCACCTTTGATGGTGACATCCTCACATTCCTTTAATCTCAGACTGCCGCCGGCTTCAACAGTGACCGGTCCCAAAGGTTTATTGTCTGTAACGTTGCTGCCTATAACAACACTGTTTTTATATGGATAAACGACTCTTTTGCTTATTGTCTCATTTTGTATAAACTTTATATAGCTGATATATCTGTATGGTTTATAACCTTCTTTTGTAACACAAATGTCTATTTCGCCATCGCATAAGTTTGTAAAAGTTGCTGTTTTGGTATTTGATACTACTTTATAATAAGATTTACCGGAGTTTGAACTCATAACGCATATACGGCATTCTTCTTCCCCTGTATCTACTATCAATTTGTTTTCGTCAAACTTTAAAGTTATATTTTCAAAAGAATTGGGCGTTTGGGTGTAAATGGGCATTTCCGGATCTCCAATAGGATTAAGTCCAAACATTATCCATCTATATCCAGAATTTATATTACAAGAATTTATAAATGCAATTTTTGTATTACTAACAACTTCTGCAAAGTTTTTACTTCCTTTACTATCTTTAAATAAACATTTATAAAAAGTTCCATCATATTCTTCTGATATTCCCAGATTATTTTTGTTCCTATTTCCTAAGCCCTCTCTTGAAGCACCTAAATATGCAATAATTCCATTGTCTTCATTCCGAATGGCAACATTACCGTTTGTGTTTACTTTAAGTTGGGCGAATGACGGACATGCGAAGCAACTTACGAGGATGATGTGTGATAAAGTTTTTTTTCATAGGTATTCTGTTTTATTATGTTATCAATTGCTTTTTGCAAATATATTAACAAATCGACTGATTGTGTTTCTTTTTCGCACATGTTTTATGAAAGATTAACATATATACGATTCTCTCATCCCATCGTATCGCCAAATGTATCGTGATAATCCTTGCTATGTGGGTGTTTTTGTGGTAACTTTGTGCAGTACGAATATCCCGACATTATGAATAATATGACATTCTTATTACAAAAACACTATCTGTGCCTGCATATTTATGCAATAATCGAAGACTATAAAATATGACATTGTCGTGCGGCAGACTGCCATACGCATCTTTTTACACCTATTTTTAGATATACGGCGACTGCCGGATGCCGTGTTTGCGGGGCTTCACCACTGTGTGAAGCCCCGCAAACACGTTTATACCGGGATGTATATTTATGCAAAACGTGGCCTCACCGGTCTCTGGTATGTGTCGCCACGCCCCGCAACGGGCTATCCGTTGAGCCGCATTTAGATGCCGAATGGACGGCGTTTAGCCGTTAAATGCATCGCGATTGGTATCCGAATGCGATATGGTTGGTTGCCCGTTGTGGGAAAACGGCCTTGTTATCATGATTTGTCTACGCACCAAGGTGTCATCGGTGACAAACGTGTCATTTTCCAATGGTTATTTCGCCGCTTTTCATTCCGTTTTGCATAAATATACGTTCGTGGAGACGATGCGCGTTGTTTGAATAATGTTTACAGAATGCGGATGCGTGGATAAAATATGGTTATCATGTAAGGGTAAAGGCGGATTTAACGGAGGATGCCGTTAAATCCGTCGCCATTGGCTGCCTGTCCTTTTGTCGTCGTTTGCAAATAAAATCGGAGTCATCATGATTATGGTGGGGCAATAATTTGGTGAAAAACATTGTAAGGGTCGAAGAGCAATCAAAAAAGTGTCTGAATATTTGGCTGTTAGATAATTTAATTGTAATTTTGCAGCCGCAAATCGTGGCCTTGGTCTCGATACGTGTAAGTTTAATTAAAAATTTAAAACAAAAAGACAAAATGATTATTGTACCGGTAAAAGAAGGCGAAAACATCGAGAAAGCCCTCAAAAAGTTTAAGAGAAAGTTTGAAAAGACTGGTGTCATCAAGGAACTTCGCGCACGTCAGCAGTTCGACAAACCCTCTGTCTTGAAGAGACTTAAGATGGAGCACGCCGTTTACGTACAGAAAATGAGAAACACCGAGGAATAAAATAATCTTCGGAAAATTTGGTAGTTTGAATATATTTCCGTAAATTCGTTGCCGAAAGATTGATGTTTGGCGAGGCGTTTTATGGTTATCGAACAATTTTTGAACTACTTGCGCTATGAGCGGAACAGATCGCCGCTGACGGTGCAAAACTACGAAAAAGATCTTCGTGATTTTGAGTCGTATTTCAAAAGATTGGATAATCAACTCTCTTGGCAGTCGGTAGATTCCGATGTTATCCGTAAATGGATGGAGAGTATGATGGATAAAGGAAACGTTGCGACCTCGGTCAACAGAAGACTGAGTGCTCTGCGTTCCTTTTTTCGTTTTGCTCTGATTCGGAATTTGGTGGGCAAAGACCCGACACTTGTCGTGAAAGGACCCAAGCGAGCCAGGCTGTTGCCGCAGTTTGTCCGGCAAGACACGATGGATAAACTTCTCGATGAAGAGGAGTGGTGGGATGATACATCTTTTAAAGATGTCCGTGCACGTACTATTTTATCAGTGTTCTATGAAACCGGTGTGCGGCTTTCAGAACTCACGGGGCTGGACGATTCGGATGTGGATATGGTCGGTCGGCAGATAAAAGTGACGGGAAAAGGAGATAAACAACGCGTCATACCTTTTGGGGATAGTCTTGAAAAAGCTCTGAAGAAGTATCGGGATATGCGCGATGAAGTCGTGCTGCCTGTATCGCGAGCTTTTTTTGTAGACGACAAAGGAGAGCGGATGAAACAATATAATGTGCGGACATTGGTGAAAAATCATCTTTCGAGAGTTCTCACTCAGAAGAAACGCTCCCCGCATGTGCTTCGTCATTCTTTCGCTACGGCCATGTTGAACAACGGCGCAGGCATAGAAAGTGTGAAAAAACTGCTTGGGCATGCCGGACTCGGCACAACGGAGATTTATACTCACACAACGTTTGAGCAGTTGAAGAAAGTTTATAAAGAAGCCCACCCAAGGGCATAACCTTATTAAAACAGGAGGTAACTATGGAAATTAAGATTCAGTCAATTCATTTTGACGCTACCGAAAAATTACAGGCGTTTATCGAAAGAAAAATCGCCAAGTTAGAGAAGTCTTACGAAGAAATACAGAAAGTAGAGGTGCAATTAAAGGTTGTGAAGCCCGCAACAGCTCAAAACAAGGAAGCAAGCATAACGGTTACGGTGCCGGGAAGCACGCTTTTTGTGGAAAAGGTGAGTGATACATTTGAAGAGAGCGTTGACCTTGGAGTCGACTCAATGCGGGTGCAACTTCAGAAATTCAAGGAAAAATCAAGGAATTATTAAAAAAAACCTTGAAAAGTTTTGGTAATTAAAAAATAATGCCTATCTTTGCAGCCGTTTTCAGACAGGTTGTAACTCGAAAGAGAACGGCTGCAATGAAAAGCCTCTTTAGCTCAGTTGGCCAGAGCACGTGATTTGTAATCTCGGGGTCGTTGGTTCGAATCCGACAAGAGGCTCAGAAGAAGGAAGTGGAGAAATCGGCTTCTACTTAAAATACAAGGGCGAATACCAGAGTGGCCAAATGGGGCAGACTGTAAATCTGCTGGTTTA
>ERZ778496.1703-NODE-1703-length-14746-cov-3.965557_pt1 | contig 14746 bp, 10 predicted proteins | sample MGYA00433099_ERZ778496 | MGnify/ENA primary metagenome ERZ778496 (study PRJEB29527, sample SAMN07138962) | mouse gut metagenome | material: feces | host: mouse | place: China:Nanjing | collected 2016-01-25 ... | reverse complement strand
CCTCTTGACAAGGTGGAGGAGATCGTAGCGGCGAACCGGGATGTGGTGGTGATCGTGGATGAGGCGTACATCGACTTTGGCGGGACGAGCGCACTGCCGCTTATTGACAAATACGATAATCTGCTGGTGGTGCAGACCTTTTCCAAGTCCAGATCCATGGCGGGTATGCGGATCGGGTATGCCATGGGGCAGCCTGCGCTGATCCGCTATTTGAATGACGTGAAGTATTCCGTCAATTCCTACACCATGAACATGGCGGCTCTGGAGCTCGGCGCAGCGGCCGTGCAGGATGAGGCATATTTTGAAGCGTGCTGTAAAAAAATTATGGCCACGAGAGCGCGGGCGGAGGAGCGCCTTTCCGGGTTGGGGTTTGTTTTTCAGAAGTCCTCTGCCAATTTTATCTTTGTCTCCCACAAAACAATGCCTGCGGGGGAAATCTTTGAGCGGTTGAAAGAAAATGCCATATATGTCAGGTGGTGGGATAAGGAGCGGATTGACAATTACCTGCGGATCACCATCGGTACGGACGCACAGATGGAGGCGCTTTACCGGGCGCTGGACGAAATCTGCGGATAAGAGTTTGGCGGTGCAGCTATTTTTGAAGGGATTTAGCAGAATAAAGTGTTTTTCATGCGTATATGCTACATATACATATATCAATAGAAGCGAGTTTAGTAAAAGTGTAGGGAAAATGCGACAATTCTGGTTTGTTAAATTTAAATTTAATTGATAAAATGAGCGGAGGAATGGAACAGATGGAAAGTTTAGCGGTGGCTTTTGCCAATACACTGGGAAGATATGTGAGTAAGGAGATCGTGGTTTTTATCATCTCCATGATACCGATTCTGGAGCTGCGCGGCGGCCTGATTGTGTCGAAGCTTCTGCAGGTGCCGATCACCACGGCCATTCCGATCTGCATTGTCGGGAATATTATCCCGATTCCCTTTATTTTGCTGTTTATCAAACAGATTTTTAAGCTGTTGAAAAAAATAAAGCTTTTCCGAGGCATCATTGAAAAATTGGAAAACCGCGCTATGAGTAAAAGCGACAATATCAGGCGTTATGAATTCTGGGGGCTGGTGCTCTTTGTGGGGATTCCCCTTCCGGGCACGGGGGCGTGGACGGGGTCTCTGATTGCCGCGCTTCTGGATGTTGACTTTAAAAAGGCGGTTCTGGCGGAGCTTTTGGGCATTGCCATCGCCACGGTGATTATGTCCATTCTCTCCTACGGGCTTTTGGGCGCGCTGGTCGCATAAGGAAAGCAGGTGTGCCATCCGGCATTTCCGCGCAGAGGGAGGGGAATATCTGCACAGGAATTTCAGAGACAGAGCCTGGGAAAAGGCTGGATGGGAATAGGCGGAATTGTGAGAACGGAAAAGGAAAGAATGAAAGGATCGGGAAGTCGGGAAAAAAGCTGTGGAACTCTGGCGGATGGGATCGCGGATGAATAAGGAAAGGGACAGAAAAAAATATGCGCTGGTTTTTACTGCGCTTGCGGTAGTACTGGCGTCAGCCGGGCTGGTCGGGGTTCTTCTGCGGGGGCAATTCGGGGAGGGTAATCCGAATCTGGCTCTGAAAAAGGGTGTGAAAGCGACCTGTGACAGTGTGGAGCAGGAGTCACTGTCCGCGGCTATGGCGATCGACGGCAATGATCATGACCTTGCATCCCGCTGGTCAAGCGAGAATAACAGGGAGAACGCTTCCCACTATATACAACTGGAATTTCCCGAAGAAATTTCAGTTTCTTTTGTTGTGCTCAAATGGGAGAGGGCCAACGCCGTTTCCTACGCGCTGGAGGGTTCTGCGGACGGCGCGGTCTACGAAACGCTGGCCTCTTTTGATGCTGCGCCGGAGACGCTTAGGCAGGAGATTGTTCTGGATGCGCCTGCAGGCGTGCGCTTTCTGCGGCTTTCCACATATGCGGTGTCAAAAGAATCTGCGGATTTTTCTGACCTGTATCAGAATGTATCTCTCTACGAGTTTGAGGTTTACGGGGACAAGCCAACGGCTTATAAATTAAAAGCACCTGTTATCGAAAGGACGGCGGAGGGCGGAAGAAGACTCGTTATGCCGGAAACGCCGGAAGGGTTTCGTGTAACGCTGATCGGTGCGGACTTGGAACAGGTGATCGGTGCGGACGGCAGAATCTACGACACCATTCAGGATAAGGAAGTGACGGCCGGGTATCGGGTGGAGGATACAAAAGGCCGGGAGGGAACGAGAGAGGTTTCCTTTGTGGTGGAGGTGCCTGCGGCGGATACGATGTCTGATACGACAGAAACAGCGGCGGGGTACGGATTGTCTGATGGGGAAGGCGCTGCGGCGGGGAGTGGATTGGCGGATGGGCGGACTGCGGCGTCGGAATCCGAAGATGATCTGCTCAGCGGGATCGGCGGCGTGCTTCCCTCGGTTGCAGAGTGGCGGGGAAGTCAGGGGTATTTTAATCTGCGGGAAGAAGCGCGGATCATCGTGGATACAGACAGCCGCCCGCCCCGGGGCGATGGAGGGCAGTCGGTCGCGGCGGGAAAAGCGGACGTGCAGACGGAGATGGGAGAAACAGAAGCGGCTGCGAAACGGGGCGCAGATACGCAGGCACTCTGGGATATTGCGGCGCTGATGAACGAGGGCTTGGAAAGGAATCTGTATTTTCGCACAAAACTGACCGTCTGCAAGGGGACGACGGACGATCTTGAACCGGGGGATATCTATCTGGGCTATGCCGAAGAGGAAAACGGTCTGGGAGAAGAAGGATACACCTGTGACATAACCGACAAGTGTGTCATAAAAGCGGAGGCGGCGACAGGTTTGCGCTGGGGCACAGTCACTTTGATGCAGCTTTTGTTTGCGGATGCAGGAGGAAATGCGCCGCAGGGACAGATCCGGGATTATCCGCTCTATGAGGTGCGAGGCTTTGGCATCGACGTGGCGAGAAAACCGGTATCGCTGGACACGCTCTATCGGATCATGGAGACAATGTCGTGGTACAAGATGAACGATCTGACCATTCACCTGAATGACAATGAGATTCTTGCCACCAGCGGTCTGACCGATTCGGTGGAGCGGGCTATGACGGCTCAGAGCGCGTTCCGCTTGGAATCCGACGCTCTGGGGATGCAGGCAGGTGGAGAGAGCCCTACACCGGAGGAGTATGTTTATACAAAGGAAGAGCTTGCGCAGTTCATTGTCACGGCGAAAACCTACGGCGTGACGGTGGTGCCGGAGATTGACACGCCTGCCCATTCGCTTTCCATCACAAAGCTTTATCCCGAGTATGCGCTGCGTACCTCAAATGAGTCTGTGGATCAGATCGATCTGGGAAATGACAAAGCTGTCACTTTTGTGGAGAAAATCTGGCGGGAGGAGCTGGATGAGGAAAACGGCGCATTTCGGGGAGCGGAGATTGTGGGTATCGGCATGGACGAGTATTACGGCGACGGAGAGCAGTATCGGCAGTATCTGAACAGAATCAACAGTTTGGTGCAGGAGACGGGGAGAACCGTGCGGCTCTGGGGGAGTCTCAGCAATATGGGCGGTGTCACCAAGCCCTCGCCTGAAAACCTGCAGATGAATTTGTGGAGCACGGTCTGGGCAGACCCGATGGAGATGTACGAGGCGGGATATTCTCTGATCAATATGCAGAACAATCACCTCTATATCATACCGGGCGGCGGCTATGACAGGCTGAGCGGCAGGGATTTGTATGAAAACTGGGCACCCAACCGCTTTTATGACTATAACAGGCGGGAGAGCGTGCCCGCTTATTCACCGCAGATGCTTGGCGCGGCATACATGATCTGGAATGATATGAGCGGCAATCTGGATGTGGGAATCTGCGAGTATGATCTGTACGAGCGGTTTATGGAGCCTCTGGGCGCACTGTCCGCGCGGCTCTGGGGCGCGGAGAGGCTGGAGACAGCGGGTGAACGGTGTGATCTGTCGGCCTATGTCTTTCTGAAGGATTGCATGAAAAACAGAGAATCGCAAAGATTTATGATGGTGGATGAAAACCGGGATGCGCCTTACCGGAGTGAAAAGGCAGTTTTTTATCCGTACCTCTATGATGAGACAGTGGCGGCGGAGCCGGATTATGAGGTGCGGATAGAGGTGTGTCTGGAGCCGGGTGCCCCGGCGGAGAGCCGGGAGAGGGCAGGGAGCGGGACTGCGCAGGCGACGGGCGGACAGCCCGCACGGCAGACACAGATCATCGCCGAGGGCGATTGTGCCTACGGAAAGTGGGCGTTCTATGCAGTGGAGCCGGAGACGGGAAAGGTTGGCTTTACCAGAGAAGGGCGAACCTACACATTTGACTATACGCTGCCGAAAGGCGAGTGGGTGAATCTGAAGCTGGAGGGGACATCGGGAAAGACCACGCTCTATGTGGATGGAAAAGAAGTGGACAGCCTGGGGAGTGACGAGCCCTTTGAGGAGCACGCCACCTTTGTATTCCCTCTGCAGAGAGTGGGAATACAGACGGGACAGTTTGACGGCGAGCTGTCGCTGCATTTGCTTAACAGCGCGGTATTTGTGGATGGCAGGATAGAATGAGACAGAATTGGCAAATCCGTACATGTTTTACAAAAGTGTAAAACAGTGACAGGATGAGATTAAGAGCGGATCGGATAAGGACGGACCTGAAATGGAAGCATACACAGATTTTGCGGAAGTTTATGATGAGCTGATGGACGACACGCCCTATGAGGCATGGTGTGCGTTCCTGATGGGACTTTTCCGCCGATACGGCGTGGATGATGTGTCCAAAGCGGAAAAGGATACGAATAATGACATGAGTGTCATAAGCAAAATACAGGAGGGGACTACGGATGCCGGCCGTATGACTGAGATGGCAGAGAACAGTGCGGAAGCAGATTTGGGGCTTACGGAAGAAAATCTCGCACAGGAGCGCAACACCATCCTTGACCTCGGCTGTGGGACGGGCACACTGACAGAACTTTTGGCGCGTGAAGGTTATGATGTGATCGGGGTGGATAGCGCGGAGGAGATGCTGCGGATTGCCATGGAGAAGCGGGAGCGGTCGGGGCTCGATATCCTGTATCTTTTGCAGGATATGCGGGAACTGGAGCTCTACGGCACGGTGGGGGCGGTCGTCAGCGTCTGTGACAGCCTGAATTATCTGCTGGAAGAGGAAGATATTAGGCAGACCTTTGCGCGGGTCAATAATTATTTGTATCCGCGGGGCATTTTTGTCTTTGATTTCAATACTGTCTATAAATATGCCGTCGTGATCGGGGACGCCACAATCGCGGAAAATCGTGAAGACTGCAGCTTTATCTGGGAAAACTATTATCATGAGGAAGAGGAGATCAACGAGTACGACCTGACGGTCTTTGTGGCGGAGGGAAGAAGCGTGTCCGGAGCAGACGGAGCGGCAGTGCGAGCGGAGGAGACGGACAGCAGAAAAACGGCGCAGGGAAACGTCGGTGAAGCGGGACGGGAAAGCGTATGTGAAGAGGCGCCGAACATGCGGTTTTGGCGGTTTCAGGAGGTGCACTACCAGCGGGGCTACCGTCTGGAACAGATGAAGGCGTTTCTTCTGCAGGCGGGGCTGGAGTTCTTGGAGGCGATGGATGCCGACACCCACGGGGATGTAACCGAGGAGAGTGAACGGATCTATGTGGTGGCGAGGAAGGGAGAGAAAACCACGGCAAATCAACAGGTAATGCCTGAAACGACAGGCGTTTCCTAAGGGCTGGGAAAGTTATGAAATGTGGCGAAAAATGAAGAGAAAGGTTGGCCGTTGTATTTTAGGGGAACGGCTGTGACATGGAGGAAAATATGAAAGAATACACAGGGGACTACATGGTGAGGGCCACCGCGGCGGACGCGCAGATACGCGCCTTTGCGGTGACTTCAAGGGAACTGGTGGAAGAGGCAAGGGCAGCCCACAACACAAGCCCCGTGGTGACGGCGGCGCTGGGCAGACTTATGACGGGCGCGCTTATGATGGGCGGTATGCTCAAAGGCGAAAAGGATGTGCTCACCCTGCAGATCAGGGGCGCGGGCCCGGTGCACGGCATTACGGTGACAGCGGACGCGGCAGGCCATGTGAAGGGCTATGCGGACAATCCTTCGGCTATGATGCCGCCGAACAGCGCGGGAAAACTGGATGTGGGCGGTGTGATCGGGGCGGGCGTTCTGCATGTGATGAAGGATATGGGATTGAAAGAGCCTTATGCCTCAACGGTGACTTTGCAGACAGGAGAGATTGCGGATGATCTGACCTATTATTTTGCGGCCTCCGAGCAGATACCCTCTGTGGTGGCGCTCGGCGTACTGATGAACCGGGACAATACCGTGCGGCAGGCGGGCGGCTTTATCGTGCAGCTTATGCCCTTTACCTCGGAGGAGGTAATTGGCCGTCTGGAAGAGAAACTGACAAAAATAGCATCTGTAACGGAATTATTGGAGGCGGGAAAGACGCCGGAGGCGCTTCTGGAAACCGTTCTGGGAGAGTTTGGCTTGGAGATCACCGACAGGATGCCGGCCGGCTTTCGATGTGACTGCAGCAGGGAGCGTGTGGAGAAGGTGCTCTTGAGCCTGGGGGAAAAGGAACTGCGGGAGATGATCAGCGAGGGCAAAGAGGTGGAACTGCACTGTCATTTCTGTAACAGGAACTATGCTTTCTCTGCGGAGGAAGTAGAACGTCTTATAAAAGCCGGCAGCGCTTGACAAGCAGAGTATTGCTTGAATTAAAACAGGGCTTAATGTTTGGAAATCGGCCTAAAACAGTCCGAAAAAAAGAAAAATATGTGAGCGGATGAGCAGAGGCGGTAAGAGATAAAAATCAGCTGTAATTATATAATACATAAGGATAAAACCTATGTAAAATGGGAAAAATAGATGCGCAGGATGAAGACTGCGGCAAGAGAAAAGAGAAGCGGGATGGATAAAAAATAACGGGATATATGGAATTGGAAAATGGGCAGAGGCGGACGGGCAGGAATAAACTCTGCCGCGTCACGGAGATGGTGAGAGAGTCAAAATGTTTGCCGTGAAATAAAATTCGCATAGTAGACGACAAATTTAGGAAAAAGCAGATGGAAAGAAAATAAAACAAGTTTTAACATAGAAAAAGAGCTGCTATTTCGGATTTTTCGGAAATTTGATAACAATTGGGATGAAATGCGAAAATACAGTGTTTGCAAGGGAAATATGAGTTGAAATAACGGGTGTTCACATTAAAATAACGGGTCATATATAACGGAAATTATGATTTTTTGGAGAGGTTGTCGGGGAGGCGGCTGCGTTGAATGGATTAAAAACAGAATTAAGAAGCCGTAATTCGGGCGTTCTGTTTGATGTAAGAAATGGTCTTATTTTTTTGCAACACACCGGAAAATCAGAAAAGGAAAGGGATTACAGGCTATGAGACAGGGATTTATCAAGGCGGCGGCGGTGACACCGAAAATCAGGGTGGCGGATACGCGCTACAATGCGAAGGAAATCGGCAGGGGTATTGAGGAGGCGGTGCGCCGTGGCGCAAAGTTGATCGTTTTTCCGGAACTTTGTCTCACCGGCTATACATGCGGCGACCTGTTCCTGCAGGAAATTCTGTTGACGGAGGCGTTGGAAGCTCTGACGGAGGTGGCGGCGGCCACGGAGGACAGCGATGCTCTCATCTTTGTGGGACTGCCTCTGGTCAAGGGGCATAAGCTGTACAATGTGGCTGCGGTTCTGCAGGACGGGGAGGTACTCGCCTTTATTCCGAAGCGGAATATCCCTTCCTATGCGGAATTTTATGAGACGAGACACTTTAAGCCGGGAAATCAGCAGCCGGAGCCTTTCTTATATGAGGGAAAAGAAATTCCTTTCGGAACCGATATTTTGTTTCGGGTAGATGCGGTGCGGGGACTGACTGTGGGATGCGAGCTCTGTGAGGATATCTGGGCGCCGGAGTCCCCGGCCACGGCCCACGCGCTGGCGGGGGCGACGGTGATCGTCAATTTGTCCGCCTCCAATGAGACGGTGGGGAAGGACGTTTATCGGGAGATGCTGGTGAAAACCGCCAGCGCAAAACAGATCGCGGCCTATATTTACAGCTCGGCGGGGGAGGGGGAGTCCACCCAGGAACTGGTCTTCGGCGGACACAACATCATTGCGGAGAACGGCACGGTGCTGGCGCAGGCGAAGCGATTTGAAACGGGTGTTATTTATGCGGATCTGGACATACACAGGCTTTCCCACGAACGGCGCAGAATGAGCAGTTATCAGGGGGAAAACCTGCGTGAACACCGGATTGTGCCGATTCATATGGAAGAGGAGGAGACGTTTCTGGAAAGGCGTTTTTCAGCCAGGCCGTTTGTGCCGGATCAGGCAAAAGAGCGGGAGGAACGCTGCAATGAGATCTTGTCCATTCAGTCCTGCGGTCTGAAAAAAAGGTATGAGCATACCGGCTGCCAGTCGGCGGTGCTGGGGATTTCCGGCGGTCTTGACTCTACCCTTGCGCTGTTGGTGACGGTGCGGGCCTTTGATATGCTTGGGATTTCCAGAGAAAAAATAACATCTGTTACGATGCCCTGTTTCGGCACCACGGACAGAACTTACGACAATGCCTGCAGGCTGGCGCGTCTACTTGGAACGACCTTGCGGGAGGTGGATATTAAGGAAGCGGTGAACGTGCATTTCCGGGATATCGGGCAGAGCCGCGACTGCCACGATGTGACTTATGAGAACGGGCAGGCAAGGGAGAGGACGCAGGTGTTGATGGATATTGCCAATCAGACGGGCGGTCTGGTGATCGGCACGGGGGATATGTCGGAGCTTGCCCTGGGCTGGGCGACCTACAATGGGGATCACATGTCCATGTATGGCGTGAACGCGGGCGTTCCGAAGACGCTTGTGCGGCATCTGGTGCGCTATTATGCGGACACATGTGGGGATGAGGCTCTCAAGACGCTCTTGCTGGATATTCTGGACACGCCGGTGAGTCCCGAGCTCCTGCCGCCCGTGGACGGCGTGATTTCCCAGAAGACCGAAGATCTGGTGGGACCTTACGAGCTGCATGATTTCTTCTTATATTATATGCTGCGCTGCGGTTTTGAGCCTGCGAAAGTTTACCGGGTGGCGCGGATTGCCTTTGCTGGAATTTATGACGATAATGTCATATTGAAGTGGCTAAAGATTTTCTATCAACGGTTCTTTGCCCAGCAGTTTAAGCGCTCCTGTCTGCCGGACGGCCCCAAGGTGGGAAGCGTGGCTCTCTCACCGCGGGGAGACCTGCGGATGCCTTCGGATGCAAGCGCGGCGGTGTGGCTCGCGCAGCTGGAGGAACTGTAATTTATTATTTGTACTTTATATCCGCGCCATACACTTGCCGCATGGCGCCGGAACCAGCCGTTTTTTCATTCTGACAGTCATGTCACAGCTCTGCCGTGACTCAAACCATAACCTGCTTTCTGCCGGACGAAAAGGAGGACAAGGCTTATGGAACACAGAAAGATAGAAAGGGTTTTACGAAGACTTGTTTCCTGATTTTGGAGAGTTGGCGTGAGCTGGGTGCTATGTTCTTCGGTCAAGTATATTTTTATGCAGAGTTATCACAATCATGTCATTTGTGCTCGGATAAAGACTTAGTGTGGAACATGATTTTGCGGCTGGGGAAAGAAAAGATCCCCAGCCGTCTGCATTTTTCAGCGTATTACATAGTTTTTCGGATATTTGGCAAAGCAGGATACGGCTACTCGGTTTCCGTCTCCCCCTGATTTTCCAGCGCCTTATTGAGTGAGCTTGTGATGGCGTCCAGAAGAATCATAGAGGTGTATTTGCTGTCGTCGGGATATGTAATGCCCTCCAGACTCTGGCTCTTGATGATCTGGTCTGCAAGCTCCTCGAAGGAAGGCTGGATCAGAGGGTACATGGTGGTAACGGCCTCATCCAGATTTACCAGACGGATGGCGTTGATATTCTTTTCGTCCACGGTCACCTCGATCTCCACCACATTGTCGTTTAAGATCAACGAGGTTGTATATACGCCGGGCACATAGGTGTCGCTTGTGGGCTGCGTCACGGTTGACATGGTCTCCTGCTTCTTTTCTTTGGGCAGAAACATGATGATGAGCAGGATGATAAAAAGAATACCGAGTGCAGCGAAAATGCCGGTATATATTAACTCTTTTACATGAAGTACGACGATTTTGGTTTTAGAACTCATACAGATAATCCCCACAGTGATTCTTTTTTTACAGTTTATGTGGGCCGGGGCGGGTTTATGCGTGGGGATTTTTGTGTTGCATCTGTAGGGCATTGCAAATGGTTCCACTATGGGGCTATAAATAATCTAAGATAGAAATATCTTTAAATTTTAATAATGAAATTGTGAATCATAAAATGGATAAGAACGAGGCGAAATACCCGGTTGAAAAAGCGAGAGGAAATGCGAAGAACTATGATGAATTGTAAGATGATAAAAAGAATCCCGTATAACAGACAGAAGGCGTCAGTGCGGCGGATTTACATATATGAAGGGAAAAGTGGGAACAGACTATTCCAAGATGCTCATTGCAGATAACATTGTGCAGTCGCAGATGGCGGGAGGTGATCTGCTTTTCAATGTATCCGGGCAGTCAATTGTGATTAAGAAAATATATTTTCGGTTTGAAGATTCTTTTGCATGTGAGATTCAGATGGAAGAGTCCTGCAAAAAATATTTGCTGCCAAAGCTGACCATTCAGTCTCTCATCGAAAACTCATTCCAGCATGGGATCGGAGGAGCGATATGGCATTATCGATCTTGCGGCCTTATTTCACGCACATAGGATTTCTGACAAAGCAGTAGACTTTCATTCATGATTCTGATAAAATAGATTAATATATTAATCTCAGAAAGACAGCGGCATATATCTTGCGATTTTGAGGCTATCCCAGGATATATGCATTTCATTATGAATCAGGAAAGATTGGTAACGGTTATGAGTGATTTGGGCGGGGAAAAACAGCAGAAACTGCATTTTCCTATGATGGAAAATGACGAGTATCAGAAAGCGCAGCGACAGGAAATTAAACTCGGGAAAGAGGAAGGGTTGGATGTATCTATTTACTCCAACCCCGAATTTAACTGGCTGCAGATGGAGCAGATCCGAATGGGACTCAAGGATAAGGTGGATGCCTCTGTGTATGCCGATCCTGCTTACAATTACGAGACCATGCGGCAGATCAGACTGTCCCTCTACTCGGCCATAGATCTGATCCCCTATCTGAAAAGGGGATTTGCGGATGACGACCTGGAGGAAATCCGTTTTGCGCTGATGAACCGGCTGCCGATTGATAAGTGGCTGCAGGATATGATGTGTGCGCCGCAGATCCATGAAATCAGGATTGGACTGTGTGAGGATATCGATATCACGCCTTATGCCAACATCAAATATAACTGGCTGCAGATGAAGGAGATTCGTCTCGGGCTTGAGAAAAAGCTGAATGTGTCGCTTTATACCAATCATCTGTTCAACCATGCGCAGATGAGGGAGATCCGCCTTGGACTGGAGGCGGGGCTTGATGTCACATCCTACTGCAGTCTGGTTTACTCGGCCACAGACATGAAGGAGAAGCGGCAGGCTATTATCAACCGTAAGCGGTCAAGCGGCACGGCATCCCCGGAGCCGCAGTACAGCGTGGAGCCGCAAAAGACCGCGGAGGGGGGATCGGCGCAGAATACGGACAAAGGAAATACGGCTGTTTCGCAGGACAAGAAAGAGAAAAGTTCCCGGGCAGCTTCCCTCCAAAAGAAAGAATTTTCTATATCTATAGAAGAAAACGGAAACAAGGCGTATGCCTATATCCCTTGGATTCCGGGTAATATAGTGACCAAAGAGGATATTTACAAAGATCTGGAGAGGCGGGAGATTGTTTTTGGCATCAAGGAAGATGCGATTGCCGATATGATTGACCGCAGGCGGCTGAATGAAAAAATACTGATTGCCGAGGGAATCCCGGCCCAAAAAGGAAAAGACGGCTGGTTTGAATGGTTTGTCAGACTTGATCTACCGCGTATTCCGGCGCCGTTGCCTGACGGCGGAGTTGACTATGTCAATATAGAAGCCTTTGAGATGGTGGAGGAGGACGAGAAAATTGCCTTTTATCACCGGGCGGAAACGGGCATCAGCGGCAAAAATATATATGGGGAAATGATTCACGCTGAGAATGGCATGGAGCTGAAACCGATAAGAGGAATCGGATTTACGATCGAGCCGGACGGGTGTACTTATCGGTCTAAAATGAACGGGAAATTTGAGTTTACGGCCGGCCGCATTTTGATTACCAATATGCTGATTGTCCGGGAGAACGTAACCGCTGTGACGGGCAAGCTGGAGGTGGATGGCTCCGTCTATGTGGTAGGCAGTGTTTCTTCCGGGGGCTATGTCAAGGCAACCGGGGACATTATTGTCGAACATAACGTGGAGACATGTCGGCTTATAGCCGGCGGAAACGTTATGATAAAAACGGGAAGCTGTTCCAAGAACGACTGTTTTATCGATGCAGGCGGCGAGGTTTCCGGGAGCTTTTTTGAGGCTGCCAATATCCATGCAGGCGGCAATGTCAAGGCCAATTATATTATGAACAGCAGCATTAAGACGATGGGCAGGGTGATCGTATCGGGAAGCAAGGGCATGCTTCTGGGCGGCACCATCAGCGCGGTCAGAGGTGTGGAGACTTATAATCTGGGCAACCGACTGCACTTGAAGACAGTGCTTGACATCGGCCGGAACGAGCTTTATGACAAGGCACATGCGGAATATGAGAAAAAGCGGGAAAAACTTTTGGATGACCTGAAAGCGCTGGAGCAGGAGTGGGGAAAAATCGTACAGCTTGAGGAAGCAGGGAAAGAGGTGCCGGAGGAGATACAGCGTAAAATTTATGCGGCAATCGAGGTACAGGGACTGAAACTGGCGGAGATTGACGGCGAGGAGTCAAAACTAGCCAATATGACCGGGCAGGCGGCCAAAGAACCTGTCTGTGTCAGGGGCAGGGCCTATGAAGGCAGTGTGGTTATCATAAACGGGATCAAATATACACTGTCGGCGGAGGTGCGCAGGGTTCTCTTTAAACTTCGCAACAAACAGGTAGTGATGGTAGCTTTGTAATGTGTGCGGACTGCACGGCGGAAGGAACATGACAGGGGCAGCACAGCGCATTCTCCAAATAATAAATGAGAAGGTACAGGTAAATTATGAAACGTGATACCATTTTAATTTTTGAGGACAACGAAATTGACCGTGCAATTCTGGTCGGATTACTGCAGTCAGATTATAAGATACTGGAGGCATCTAACGGCAAGGAAGGGATTGCGCTTTTGAATTCCCATTTTGCGTCGATCGCCATTGTGCTGCTTGACAATCTGATGCCGCTGATGGACGGCTTCACCGTGCTGGAAAACCTGAAGGAAAAGAACGTACTCAACAAGATCCCTTTTATTATGATTACCGGGGAAAGCTCACCGGAGATGGAGAGAAAGGGTTACGAGTACGGTATCGTAAGCTATGTCAAAAAGCCCTATCAGTCTGACGTGGTAAAACAGGTGGTGCAGAATGCCATCGGCTGGTTCCAGTACAAAATGCAGCTGGAGATGATGGTCAAAAAGCAGAACATCAGCATACAGCAGCAGAACAGTGTGCTCCGTCAGCAGACGAAGAAACTGAACCATGTAAATGAAATTCTGATTGATTCCCTGAGCAACCTTGTGGAGTTCAGAAATATGGAATCAAAACGGCATATCAAAAGGATACGGGAGTATTCCATGTGTCTGGGCAAGAGCGTGATGAAGCTTTACCCGGAGTATGAGCTGACGCCGGAGAAGCTGATGCAGATCGGATGGGCGTCCTCCCTCCATGATATCGGAAAGATTGCCATTCCTGACTCCATTATTCTGAAGCCGGCCAAGCTGACGGCGGATGAATTTGAGCTTATCAAGTCGCATACGACAAAGGGCGCGGAGATCATCCAGCAGCGGGTGCGTCTGAACGACCGGGCAATTTACGATTATGCCTATGATATTGCGAGACATCACCATGAGAAATATGACGGGAAAGGCTATCCCGACGGACTTAAGGGGGACGAGATCAGCATAGCGGCCCAGATTGTTTCCCTCGTGGATGTGTACGATGCACTTACCTCAAAACGGGTTTACAAAACGGCATATGAATCGGATAAGGCATACCAGATGATCCTGAATGGACACAGCGGCATGTTTTCGCCAAAACTTCTCAAGGCGTTTACGGAGGTGAAGCCGAGCTTCGAGCACCTGCTGGACATGTACCACGATGAGGAGTGAGTATTTCACAGGCCATAAAGGTGATTGTTATAAAATTTATCAATATACATTACTTATTAAAATCGAGTGCGCAGGCACTCGATTTTTTTAGAAATAAGGATGGTATGCTGAATAAGTGAAAGTATATGCCAGCTCCGCGCAGAGTATGGAAAACAGACCTTAAAAGAACTTTCCAAAGAACTGACAAAGGAGTTTGGAAAAGGTTTTGACGGTCTCCGATGAGGGCAAACGCAGCTTTTATGAAAAAGAGGCTGTCAACTCCGGCTGGTCGGTACGGGAGCTGAAGCGGCAGATTGAAAGCTCCCTGTATGAACGTCTTTTATTATCCAGCGCCGACGCCAAGGATATTTTTTTGAAAAAAACTGTCCGCTGTAACATTTTGCGGACATTTGTCTGTTATACTATCTGCAAAAAAGCAAAGGAAGTGAGGATATGAAGCAGATTTTAATTGTCGAGGACGACAGT
>ERZ778496.1697-NODE-1697-length-14818-cov-5.765901_pt1 | contig 14818 bp, 15 predicted proteins | sample MGYA00433099_ERZ778496 | MGnify/ENA primary metagenome ERZ778496 (study PRJEB29527, sample SAMN07138962) | mouse gut metagenome | material: feces | host: mouse | place: China:Nanjing | collected 2016-01-25 ... | reverse complement strand
AATGTATTAAGCTGAGTGCAACTAATAGGTCGAAGGCTTACCCTAAACGGCAGGAAAGAGGGAAAAGAAACGGATAAGGAGAATAGGAAAGAGAGAGGACTGTGTTCGGTTTTCAGGGAACAGACAAAAAGTGTTTATTCATATAATGTTGATTAATACGAATAGTTGGTAGAATGTTGTTGTGAGTGAATTCCGGCAGCATTTTTTTTGTGCGCAGACCCGTGCAGAGGAAATATGCCGCTAAGGCGGCGCACGGGTCGCGCGGCGAGTAGAGCCTGTCGCATTAAGACAAACGGATACAAGATATTCTAACTCTGTGCTAAGATTTATACCATATCTGATAGCATCAAAGCTTATTGCGACAGCCCCTACTTGATTATAGATTTATTTATGAAGAAGTTTCTTAATAATTTGTAAATCAAATAAAGTATCATTAAAAAGTATGTTAAATATTATACAAAGTGTTTACCTCATTTCAATAGTTTGTTATATTTAAGTGTATAATAATGATATGAGAAAATAAATGTAAAATTTGAACTTTAATTATAGGAAGGAGCAAGGCAATTAATATGAGAGTTTTGGAAAATTTAGAGCCGATGAAAGTTTTTTCTTACTTTGAGGATATATGTAAAATACCGCATGGTTCTGGTAACTTAGATGGAATTAGCAGTTATTTGGAACAGTTTGCAAAAGAAAGAGGATTGTTTTATATTCGAGATAGCAGCAATAATGTAATTATAGTAAAAGAGGCTTCGTGTGATTATGAGGCAGAACCTCCCATTATTTTACAGGGACATATGGATATGGTTGCAGTGAAAGATAATGACTGTAAGATAAACCTTGAAGAAGACCCTTTAGAATTAAAGGTGGAGGGAGATTTTGTTTATGCCGAAGGAACCAGTCTTGGTGGAGATGATGGCATTGCAGTAGCCTATATTCTAGCGTTATTGGATAGTGATACAATTTCTCATCCGCGTATTGAAGCTGTAATTACAACAGATGAAGAAGTTGGTATGGAGGGGGCAACGGCAATTGATTTATCAATGTTAAAGGCAAAACGAATGCTGAATATAGATTCTGAGGAAGAAGGAATACTGCTTACAAGCTGTGCAGGCGGTGTTCGGACAGATTCTCATATTCCTGTGCAGAGAGAGTGGAAAGACGAGAAAGAGGGCTCTTTTATTGAGGTAATAGTAGGAGGTTTGAAAGGCGGACATTCTGGTACTGAAATTCACAAAGAACGCGGCAATGCAATAAAAATAATGGGAATAGGATTGCAGCAGATTTTGGAAAATATGCCTTTACAGATTGCAGAATTAGCAGGCGGCGAGAAGGATAATGCGATACCGCGAGAGGCAAAAGCTGTCTTGTTTGTCCCAGAAGGAATGGAAGAATTATTTTTTAAAGAAATTTTACAGATAGAAACAGAGATAAAAAATGAAAACTCTTCCAAAGAGAAAGACCTTTTTATCAAAGTCCGTAAAACAAGTATTGCGGAAAAATCTGTGCTGAATCTGGAGAGCACACGCAATGTTTTATCGTTTCTTGTTTTGCTTCCTAATGGTGTTATGGCAATGAGCGCAGATATTCATGGATTGGTTGAAACATCGTTAAATGTAGGAGTTTTAAGGTTGGAGGAAAAGGAACTGGTAGCAAGCTGTGCTATTAGAAGCGCTATTGAGTCCGCAAAAGATAAGATAAAATTGCAAGTGGAAACGCTTACAAAGATGTTTGGAGGATATGTTGAAATATTTGGTAGTTATCCAGGTTGGCAGTTTGATCCCAATTCAAAATTAAGAGCATCCATGATTCAGATTTATAAGGAAATGTTTGGAAAAGATGTAAAGATAGAGGCATTGCATGCAGGACTTGAGTGCGGCATTATGATTTCCAAAATTCCTGGACTTGATTGTGTTTCCTTTGGCCCTAATATATATGATATTCACACAACACAAGAACGTTTAAGTATTTCTTCAACAAAAAGAATGTGGGATTACTTGCTTGCAATTTTAAAGTATAAAGAAGCATAGGAGATTAGAAGATGGCAGAAAATTATAGAGAATTTAATGCAGGAAATAATACAGAGGAATCTGAGGACAAGAAAACGAAAAAAACATCAGGAAATAACCGATGGGGCAAGTCAAATAGTATTATAATTGCAGTGCTGGCAGTTATGATTTTGGCAGTTTTATCGTATGAATCAGTGTACTCAATTGGGGAAGAAGAGCAAGGAGTTGTTACAACGTTTGGAAAAGCGGGAAATGTTGTGACATCAGGACTTCATTTTAAAATACCATTTGTGCAAAAAGTTACAAAGGTAAATACAACGATACTAGGTTTTCCGATTGGATATCGTTCTGATAGAAGTTCGCCAGAGGAACCAACCGTGCAGCAGGAAGTGGAATCGGAATCATTGATGATTACTGCAGATTTTAATTTTGTCAATGTTGATTTCTATGTGGAATATAAGGTTGCAGATCCCGTAAAGTATTTGTATAATTCCCATCAGCCCGAGGAAATATTAAAAAATATTGCGCAGTCATGTATACGAAATATTATTAGCAATTACGCAGTAGATGATGTTATTACAACAGGAAAGAGCGAAATACAGGCGGCAATTAAAAGCATGATTACAGAAACTTTGGAGCAGCAGGATATTGGTTTGATGCTGGTAAATATATCTATGCAGGATGCAGAACCACCTACACAGGAGGTAATTGAAGCGTTTAAGGCAGTGGAAACGGCTAAACAGGGAAAAGAAACTGCGATAAATAATGCGAATAAATATAGAAATGAAAAATTGCCGGAGGCAACAGCAAAAGCAGATCAAATTAGGCAGGAGGCGGAGGCATCAAAGCAGCAGCGTATTAATGAGGCAAATGCGCAAAAAGTGCGTTTTGAGAAAATGTATGAAGAATATGTAAAAAATCCACTTATTACAAAACAACGTATGTTTTATGAGGCAATGGAAGAGGTGCTTCCAGATGTTAGGCTGATTATAGATGATGGAAGCGGCGACTTAAATAAAACATTGTATCTGGATGAATTGCAATTAAAGGATATTACAAATAATGCGGATACTACATTATCGGACACACCAGAAACAAACACGTCACTAGAGGAATAGCTTTTGAAAATAAGATTAATTGGATTAGGTTGATTAATATTTTTAAGCAATGGATACGAGAATGCCTGATAGGATAGGTAGATGGGAGCGAAAATGAAAAAGAATTTTGGTAGAATAGCAGCCGTTATTATTACGCTGGCAGCGGTGTTTTTACTTGTAAACTCAGCATTTGTGATAAGGGAAAATCAGTATGGTCTTGTGCGGCAGTTTGGGAAGATTGAGCGGGTAATATCGGAGCCAGGGCTGTATTTTAAAATACCATTTATACAGGAAAAAGGAGTTGTGACAAAAGAGCTTCTGCTCTATGATATTGAAAAATCAGATGTAATTACAAAGGATAAGAAATCTATGATTGTGGATAGCTTTGTATTGTGGAAGGTGACAGACCCCAAAATCTTTGCGCAAACGTTAAATACATCTTCTGTAAATGCAGAGGGAAGAATTAATGTTGCGGTTTATAATTCTATTAAAAATGTAATAAGTAGTATGACTCAGGCGGATATTATTGCGGCGAGAGGGCAAGAACTGACAAATTTAATTATGGGAAATCTGGCATCGATCAACCAATATGGTATTGTGATTTCTTCTGTAGAAATTAAGCTGCTGGATTTACCAGAGGATAATAAGGATGCTGTGTTCGAACGTATGATTTCAGAGCGCGGCAATATAGCGGCAACATATACGGCAGAAGGCAATTCAGAGGCGCAGGTAATTCGCAATACGACAGATAAGGAAACGGCACTGTTAATATCAGAAGCAGAGAAAGAAGCAGAGATATTAAAGGCAGAAGGGGAAGCACAATATATGGAGATTATGGCAGACGCGTATAAGGATGAAATGCGTGCAGATTTTTACAGTTTTACAAGAAGCCTAGATGCAGTGCGAAATGCAATTACAGGTGGAAATAAGACGATTATATTAGATAAGAGTTCACCGATTACGCAGATATTTTACTAATGATATTTATTGGGAAAATGGGGCTGTCGCGTTAAGAAAAATATATACAGGATATTATAACACTGTGCTGCGTTGAAACGATATCTTGTAGAATCAAAGTTTATTGCGACAGCCCTATGATCTTTTGCTCTTATTATGCTTCGCTTGTAGAATCGCCGAGCCGCGTGTAGAATAAAATCAGATAAAGTCCGCAAATGCCTACCAGAGCGTAGATAATTCTGGAGAACCAAGACATACTGCCAAATATTGTTGCGACCAAATTAAAGTCAAAAAAACCAATCAGCCCCCAGTTTACGGCGCCGACAATCGCAATTGTTAATGCGATGCAATCTAGGAATTTATTACGCATAATTATCTCCTCCTTTGTGCTAGTATGTGTATTTTACAAGAATTTATACAAAAAAAGTATCTTAATATGCAGATTTTTGCATATATTTATCAATGCAGGGTTCGACAAAACATAAATTTTAAATAGAATTTCATAAAATTTATAGATATAAATTGAAATATTGAATTTTATGTGTTATTCTATTGATGTGTGAAATAATTTTATATTATTTCTTGGCTGGAATGATGTTTCGCTAATATAATGAGTATATTGTATTAAGGAGGAATTTTAATTTAAACGCTGATATTCAGGCGAAAAAAGTTTTGAAACACAACAGCGGTTTCTGCATAGATTATTATAGCAGAAGCAGTGAAAACCAATGAATTATTTAACAGGAGAGAAGTAGTTTGAAACAGATGAATTTAGAGGATTTAGAGCAGGAGAGATTGAACGTGGGAAAAACAGTGGAAAAGAAATCAGTAACTAAAAAAGCAACAGAAAAGAAAGAAACGGCAGCTAAGGCAGTAAGTACTGCAGCAGTTGAGGAGGCAGTTGCTAAGGAAGAAGCAAAGACAGTAGCACCAGCAGAGGAAAAAGCAGCAGAAACAAAGGCTCAGGAAAAGAAAGCAGAAACAAAGTCAGCAAAAAAAACAGAAACTAAGAAAACTGATAAGAAGGAAACAGAAAAGAAAGAAGCAGAGCCAAAGGCAGCAAAGACCAGCAGAGCAAAAGCAAAGCCAGTTGAGAAAATAACATTGCAGGTTAACGGCAGAAGTGATTTGGCAATGGAGAATCTTATTGATAGAGTAAAGGCTGCTTATGTGGCTGAGGGTCACTCTGCAGATTCCATTCAGAATGTTGAAGTATACATAAAGCTTGATGAAAATATGGCTTATTATGTAATTGATGGATATGCGTCAGGCATAAGCTTATATTAAGCGTTAGAGTGCTTTTATAGTGCGAAACAACTTTAGGATTGGATTAAGGCTTATTCAGTTTATGGATAGGATTTTATGCGAGGCAGCAGAATGCCACGGTAAGATAAAGAGCACTACGCGGATGGGTTAACCATGTTCACGGAGTGCTCTTTATTTTGCACAGACTCATACAGAGGAAGTAGGGGGCTGTTGCAATAAGCTTTGATTATACAAGATATAGTATGAATCGCAACATAGTGTTAGACTATCTTGTATACATTTGACTTAATGCGACAGCCCCACAAGAGCCGTGCGGTGAGTAGGACTATGTCCTACATGATTGATATTATATTGTCAGGATGTATCATTCTTTAGCATCTTTGGGATATGAAAGATTTAAGTAACTTAGTTCATCATCAGAAAGATTTGTAAAGTTCGCTAAAATCATTCTTACATTCTGTTCTTTTGCTCCACATAGGAGGTAGATTATATCTGCTAATTGGGCTACGATATCTTTCAGCCGCAATAAATCTATTTTGTCGGGTTTAATGGTATTCATAACTTATCATCTCCATAAAGAATCTTACTGGGTAACATTGATTGGGTGCTCTCTTACGCATATATTTTTAATATGGTTTATTACGCTGCATATAATTCCAAATGCGTCAGGCTTGTCTTATCTTAACATAAAAAATGCAAACAATCAACAAAAATAAAGTATAAAATTTATAATTCGACATTATTTGCAGAGAGAAAAGTAATATAAAATAACAAAAAATAAAAAACCTTGTGCTAGTGCCAAAATAGCAGGTGCGGCAGGAACGGAGGAAACAATGGAATATATGGAAAATGCAAAGCGGCCCGTATTTGTTGTTGGGCACAAAAACCCGGATACGGATTCGATTTGTTCAGCAATTGCGTATGCATATCTGAAAAATTTAAGCGATAATGATACGTATGAGTATTTACCTGCACGGGCGGGGCAGGTAAATCAGGAAACACAGTATGTGCTTAATGCCTTCCATGCCGATGCGCCGCTTTATTTGCATGATGTTATGACCGATGCAAGGGATATTGATATTAATGCTGTGGAGGGTGTTACAGCCGATGTATCTTTGAAAAAAGCGTGGCATTTAATGCGTGACCGTGGTGATGTTACGCTGCCAGTGATTGATGGGGGAAAGCTAATAGGGATTATAACGATTGGCGATATTGCAAATGCATATATGGATGTATATGACAACTGTATTTTATCGACAGCAAAGACTTCGTACAAAAATATTTTGGAAACGCTGGAAGCCAGAATGGTAGTTGGCGATAAAAATGAGTATTTTTCACGGGGCGAGGTGGTAATTGCTACGGATAATCCAGATGCATTAGAGGACTATATCCATGAGGGAGATATGGTTATTTTAGGAAACCGTTATGAGGCGCAACTTTGTGCGATTGAGATGGGGGCTGCCTGTGTTGTGATTACAATGGGCGCTAGAGTTTCCAAAACCATTCAGATTTTTGCAAAGGAACATAATTGCATTTTAATTAATACGCCGTATGATACATTTACGGTGGCGCGTTTGATTAATCAGAGTATGCCGATTGGTTTTTTTATGCGCAAGGAGAAAATTACGACTTTTAAAATTACAGATAAAACAGAGGATATTCGGGCGATTATGAAGAAGAAACGCTACCATGATTTTCCGGTACTTGATGACGAGGATAATTATATTGGCATGATTTCTCGTCGTACCTTGTTGAATTTGCGAAAAAAGAATTTGATTTTGGTAGATCATAATGAACTTTCGCAGACGGTGGATGGAATTGAGTTTGCGGATATTCTTGAAATTATCGATCATCACAGGATTGGAACATTAGAAACAGTATCACCTGTATTTTTTAGAAATCAGCCGCTTGGCTGTACTGCGACGATTATTTATCAGATGTATCAAGAGAAAAAAGCAGAGATACCTAAAAATATTGCAGGATTAATGATGGCGGCAATTATCTCAGATACATTGATGTTTCATTCTCCGACCGTTACCGAAAAGGATAAAGTAGCAGCAGCGAAACTAGCTGAAATCTGTGAAGTTGACCTTGAGGAATTTGCAGTAAACATGTTTGGAGCAGGGAGTAATCTTGGGGATAAGACGGCGGAAGAAATTTTCAATCAGGATTACAAGAATTTCTCTGTGAATGGATTTGATTTCAGTGTTGGGCAGATTAACTCTATGAATAGTATAGAACTTGGAGAAATAAAGGAAAAACTTGTGCCTTATATTAAAGAGCAGATGCCGAATCTTGCAGTGGAAATGTGCTTTTTTATGCTGACAAATATTGTATATGAGAAAACAGAATTGCTTTGTTTTGGAGATAAGGCAGAGGAATTGGTGCGTGAGGCATTTATTTTATCAAAATCACAGCATAAGTTTGAATTAAAAAATCTTGTTTCTAGGAAAAAGCAGTTAATACCAGCATTTGTTTCTGTATTGCAGCAATGGGAGAAATAAAAAAATTTGGAAAATATGCACTATGTTTTATGGAATATGGACGACATTTTATTTATGCAAGCGATGAAGATAACAAGATTTAGAAAGTGTATACTATGTTTTATAGAATATGGACGACATTTTATTTATGCAAGCGATGAAGATAACAAGATTTAGAAAGTGTATACTATGTTTTATAGAATATGAACGACATTTTATTTATGCAAGCGATGGAAATAATAAGATTTAGAAAGTGTATACTATATTGTGAACAGCTTTATAGGAAAACAGAATGAGAAAGGACGGGAATGGTTATGTTAAAGGGAAAAGTAGCTGTTGTTACAGGCGGGACAAGAGGTATTGGTTTTGAGATTGTAAGGAAATATCTTGCAAATGGTGCAAAAGTGGTACTGTTTGGATCAAAGCAGGAATCTGTGGATAAGGCACTGCAGAAACTCAAGGAGGAAAACAGTAATTGGGAAGTAGAGGGAAAATTCCCAAAACTTACGGATGCCGTAGAGGTAGAACAGGCAATTGCTGCAGTAAAGGAGAAATTCGGAAGAATTGATATTTTGGTTAACAATGCAGGAATATCACAAAGTACACCGCTTTATAACTATACACCGGAAGAATTTGACAAGGTGATTGACTTAAATGTGAAAGCTGTATTTTATGCGATTCTGCCGACTGCAAGGATTATGAAAGAACAAGGCGGCGGGTGCATTATTAATACTAGTTCTATGGTTAGTATTTCTGGACAGCCTGCAGGCGTGGGGTATCCAGCCAGCAAATTTGCAGTGAATGGTATTACGATTTCTTTGGCAAGAGAACTGGGTAAAGATAACATCCGTGTAAATGCAGTAGCACCGGGAGTTACTAGAACCGATATGGTCGCTGCGCTGCCGGAGGCAACCGTAAAGGCAATCTCCGCCAAAATCCCGTTAGGACGCGCAGGCGAGCCGGAGGAAGTGGCAAATGCATTTTTGTATTTAGCAAGCGATATGGCAAGTTATGTTACGGGCGAAATTTTATCTGTGGATGGAGCTTCCAAGGCGTAATATTTTCTTTAGTGTGAGCAAATGTATAAAAATACCGCAGAACCCTTTGATTCTGCGGTATTTCACACTATTTAGATAAATCGGAGTGACAAGATTCGAACTTGCGGCCTCCACCTCCCTAGAGTGCGCACAGAACCACTTTAAACCCTTGTAAATGCAGGATTATTTATGCGTTGTGAGTAATAGTTACCCTAATTTCTACCCCAATTGTAACAAGAAATTATTTGGCAGTTATTAAGTGTATGGGTATGAGTTTATTTTGCTCTAATTATGTATCTTTGTCAATAATAAGTTTGCTCATTGATATCAAAAAAATTAATTAGTATTTATTAGTATGCAAGTTTTCTTGTAATTGATTTTTTAAAGGGATAATACAATAAAACAGATATTATCATAGTATTTTTTGACAAAGGAGAGTATAATGGGTCAGACATAAATAGATTATCAGAATAAAGAGATTACAATTAAATTTCTTGTAGAAAATTTTAAAGGGAAAAGTTTAAGTGTGTATGGGTAGATTAACAGGAAATAAAACAGGTGCTTCCTATGAATATTCCAACGGTAGAAGTTAATGAACTGCGTTTGGATAATCTATTTGAACTTGCAGACGGCAGTATAGTAATTATGTAGTATAAAAGTGATTATGATAAACAGGATAAAATAAAATATCTAAGTTGCATAACGGGTATTGCAAATAGATAGCAGCAGGATAAAAAAGAATGTTCTATAATTCACATGATAATAATTTATACTGGTGATATAGGCCGTAAGCAGGTATGTGATAAATATAACATTGGAATTGTAAAGATGAAACGAAAAATTACAATTCTTTCGGAGTTGGATTCTAAAGGGGTCTTTAACCAGCTTAGGGAAAAAGTTGAGAAAAGACAGATGTTGAGCGATGAAAAACTGGTGGAGTTTAAAGGATATTATTTGGATTCGACAGTTACTATTGAATGTGTAATTTTATAATTATCATTATTCGGTGTCAAAGTAATTAATTTTTCTTTTGGCACCTTTTTTGTATTGCATGAATAATAAATTTTGACATATAAAAGAAAATGAGTATTAATATATAAGGCGTAAATACTTCAAATTTCTTAATATAATATTTTTGGGTAACTGATATAAACAATGTACAAATATGTCGTTATAGAAGCTTGAAAGGCATGGGAAAAGTATCTTGGGTACGAATATTTGTAATTTACAAGTAGAAATTACAGTGTAATTAATGGTTTTTAATTACAATAGAAAAGTGATATAACTAGAAATAAGAGGTGAGATTATGGATAAACTGTCAGAAATTATACCTGAAAATTTAGCAGGAGTTTACAAAGAGGTAGCAGAAGCAATAGGGGTTTACAATGCATATGAAATTTTCTGTAATTTTAAAGGTCAACAATTGATGTTTCCGTTAAAATTTTATTCAAGTGAATATATGGCACAACAAATTATTGAAGAATATAACGGTAGCAATGTACGTGAATTAGTACGTAAGTTTGAATATTCAGAGAGTAGGATTAGACAAATTTTACGGAAACAAAATGTCGGGAATAAAATAATGTAGTTGGAGGTGATGTGGTGTTTGTAAAAAAAACTAAGGGCATTGAAAATGTAACGATTGTTACTACAAAAGAACAATTAAAAACAGCCATTAGTAGAAAGGCTGTATATATTGAGGTAAGAGGAGATTTAGCCAAGAAAATGAATTGGATGGCAAAATTATCCCAAAAGAAAATTGTTCTTATTATAGCTTATATTATGGGGATTACAGGTGTAGCTGTAGCGACGGTTCCCGCTACAGGAGGTGCTTCACTGGCTGTGGCTGGTGTAACATTTGCTGATATAAATTTTATTGTATTTGCTTTGGGAGGAATAGTAGTTATAGCAATTTTAAATAATTATAATATTGAAGCTGATGCTGCCAATAAAGTATTAAAACTTACAAAAAATAAATAAAGCATAAATATTTATGGAGGGAAAAATGGCAGGGAAAAGGTGTCCGAAGTGTAATCAATTAACTTTTTTTGTAAACGGAAGGAATGGTGAATGTAAAAAGTGTGGTTATAAGATGCAAGTACCAGCAAACGAAGGAAAAGGAGGAAAAGGAAAGAAATGTCTTAATTGTGGCAAGTTTACTGTATTTGCCAATATATGTAGTTATTGTGGTGCAAGGTACAAATAGTTTCTTATGATTAAGTCAAAATGTACATAGTTTTCAGTATTTTTTAGTGTAACTAATGATTAGACTTATGTAAGTATTAAATTTGGAATGAGATTATAACATTTTTAAATTTTGCATATGGATATTTTATTAGAAATTGCTAGGGAATGAGCAAATATTAGATGCAGTGATGATAAGACTTATAAAGAATTTAATATAAGAATTGGTGATAACGTAAATATGGAGGGAGTAATATGGCGGACTGGAAAGGAATTTTAGAAAAGGGAATTGGTATTTTTACAAATTATGTGATAAATCAGTATGATAGAGTTGTTGATAATTTGTCGATGACAGATGCTGATAAATTTAGAAGAATTTATGATAACAAAGCAAATTTCAGTGATGCAAAAAAGAGGATTATAGAGGAAGCTGCAAAGAAACGCAATTGGAAAAGATAGATTATAACCAATTAAAATTTTATAGAATCTATATATAGAATTTTTTGATGAAGGAGAGATGAATTGGTATTATTAATAATAATAAAGGCACATTAGGCAAAAACATTGAGAAGGAAATATCTAAAGCGAGAAAATGTCGGAAGTGCAAGAGTATATTTATAAAGCCAGAAGGTGCAAGATGTCCAGTTTGTGGTATCAAGTTGAATCGTGTAAAGATGATTATATGGAATTGAGTAGTGTATTTTTTTAATTAGAGTTTATGATAAAAAATTAAACTATAATAATCAAATTATTAACGAGTTAAAGTATTTGTGTGAAAAAGAAAAGACACAAAAGGAGGAGTAAAAGTGACAAAACAACAAAGAAAAGAGTGTAATAAAATTATTCATACAGCGAGTGTGGTAGCTGGTGGAGTAGGAACAGGAGTGTTTGGAATCCCGTGGGGGGATAAAATGTTAATAACTCCCATACAAGTAATGATGGCAATTAAATTAGCAAAAGTGTTTGATATTGATTTGACGGAATCAACATCAACAATAGCATTACTTACATCTGGGGTAGTATCAACATTTGGAAGAACAGTTGCAGGCATGGCAATTAGGCGGATTTCTATATCGGAATGTGTAATTAAAACATCAACAGCAGCAGCAATAACAGAGGTTTTAGGATGGACAATAGCCAATGAGTTTGATTCTGGAAATATTGTTGAGAAGATATTATTAGTTAAAGATGCGGTAGAAGGCGATAATGAGAGTCAACAGGATAAGCATATAGAAAATGATATGGATGTGGAACAATTAGAGGATAGTTGTCCACAAAAAGAAAACGGTCAACAGAGGAAAGGAATCTTATTTTATCTGGTTGGAAGTATTATAACTTTGGGAATTTCGAGTTTAATAATTCCTAAGCTTTCCCGAAAAGTTGCAAATAGTATATATAAAATTAATGTAAAGAAACAGAATGAAAAAGATAACGATTGGGGACCTGAAATTATAAAGAAAAACAAAGACTGGAGAGAAAGCGGCAATGGAAATTAATACTGATGAAATAGCACAGAAATGTATAGACATAGTAAACTCAAAATTAAAGAATTTGAAAAAACTGAACATAATTGTTGTTGGCAAGTCGGGAGTTGGTAAAAGTACATTGATAAATAGTTTATTCAGAGAGAGTTTTGCACAGACAGGTCTTGGGCGTCCTGTAACAAATGAAATTAGAAAAATTGAGAAGAAAGATTATCCATTAGCTATTTATGATACACCCGGATTTGAACTTTCAAAAGGTCAGCAGTCAAAAGTAAAAGAGGAGATTATTGATTTGATTAGTAAGGGTATTGCTTCAAAAGATATCAATGAAGCGATACATTGTATCTGGTACTGTGTAAATGTTGGAGGTAATCGAACTTTTGATGAAACTGAGGTTGCATGGTTAAAAGACCTGACTGAAAGTAATAAGGTCGCACAAGTGCCAATTATAGTTGTTCTTACACAAGCATGCCCAAAGAAGAAAGCTGCTGAGATGAAAAGTCTTGTGGAAAAAGAAAATTTAGATATTATAAAGGTTGTGCCTGTGCTGGCACAGGACATGGATTTTGACGGTGAATATGTGGCACAGGCATATGGTTTGGACAAGCTGATTGATATTATGAGTGAAGCACTCCCAGACGAATTACAAGATACCTTACAAAATATTCAAAAAGCGAGTTTGGAAGCTAAAAAAAAATATGCTCATGGTGTTGTAGCAACAGCAGTAGCAGCAGCTTTTGGGGAAGGGTTTGCGCCTATTCCGTTTTCTGATGCTATATTATTGATTCCAACTCAAGTAACAATGATTGCATCTATTACAGTTATATTTGGTTTGAATATTAGTAAGAGTTTTATAACTGGATTTGTATCTTCAACAATTGGAGCAGCGGGTACTACTGTATTAGGAAAAACAGTAGTGTCAAATCTTCTTAAATTAATTCCGGGAGTTGGAACTGGTGTTGGAGGAATGATATCTGGAACAACTGCTGGATTATTGACAACAGCATTGGGTGAGGCATATATCAAGGTTATGGAACGTGTTTACAAAGGTGAGATTAAGAGTGAGGAACTTTATACACAAGAGGGACAGATGATCATGAAGAAATTGTTTAAAGAGGAACTTAAAAAGAAATAGTATAAATATTTTATTGTTCGTGTTTCATAAGGTATGAATTGGTAAATAGTATAAACTGATTGATATAATATCCTCCTGTAACAATATTCACAGCGTATATATGAAACCATTAAAAAGCTTCATAGTGCAGAGATTAAGGAGGATTTTATCATGAGAACAGGAATGAAAATTTTGCAACTCGTAGGCAAAGCGGTATATAAGGTTATCTGCTGGGCAGCAAAAGTAGTGGAAGGGAGGAAGTGATTATGTCAGCAAACGTTGAAACAATGTTTTCTGTAAGGGTTAAACCTTGGCATGGGATTGGAACTATTGTTGAAGAATGTCCCAATTCTATAGAAGCGATACAGCTTGCAGGGCTGGATTGGAAAGTAGAGCAGAGGGATGTCTGTACAGATAATGGATTTCCGATTTCCGGCTATAAGGTAAATATCAGGGACAGTGACCAAAGTATATTGGGAGTTGTAAGAGACCGTTATCAGGTAGTACAAAACGAAGAAGCCTTTGCATTTACAGATGAACTTCTCGGTGAAGGGGTTCGATATGAAACCGCTGGCTCCTTACAGAATGGAAAGAGGACATTTATACTTGCAAGGCTTCCGCAGAGGTTTATTATTGCAGGAGATGAAATTACACCATATTTTGTAATCATGAACTCACACGATGCAAGCTGTTCCATTAAGGCAGCAATGACACCTGTGCGCGTTGTATGCCAGAACACGCTTAACCTTGCGTTCCGCACCGCAAAGCGCACATGGATGACAAAACACACGTCAAATATTATGGAACGAATTGATGACGCACGGACTACTTTGCAATTTGCAGAATGGTACATGAAAGAGATGGGTAAAGGTGTGGATGAACTGTGCCATAAACGTTTGACAGATAAAAAGGTAATGGAATATATGAATGAGTTTTTCCCAGTAACACAGGACATGACAGCAGCGCAGCAAAAGAACAACATGATTCTGTTAAATGATATGAAAAAGAGGTATTTTGATGCACCAGATTTGAAGTCTATGGATAAAAACGGATATCGTTTTGTTAATGCTATAGCTGATTTTGCCACTCATGCAGACCCTATACGTAAGACAAAAAATTATAGGGAAAACCTATTTTTGAAAACAGTGGAAGGAAAACCGTTAATCGACAAAGCTTACCAGATGGTC
>ERZ778496.1696-NODE-1696-length-14821-cov-4.648991_pt1 | contig 14821 bp, 11 predicted proteins | sample MGYA00433099_ERZ778496 | MGnify/ENA primary metagenome ERZ778496 (study PRJEB29527, sample SAMN07138962) | mouse gut metagenome | material: feces | host: mouse | place: China:Nanjing | collected 2016-01-25 ... | reverse complement strand
AAACTCCAACGAGACCATCAAAAACAAATATGCCGAGATCAAGAAATTCCTTGCCGCCAAAAAAGAAGGCGACATGGACAGCCGCGATATTCTGACCATTAAAGGATTGATCCGCCGTGGTGAAGCACGTACTGCAAGCACTTTCAATCAGATACCATTGAACCGCGTTCATTTCCTTGACCTGCCTTTCTATGAAACAGGCAAGATTGAAAAGAACCCCATCAGTGAAGCCGACGTGGAAATCGTTTTACAGTTATTACGTGACGTGAAACCTCATCAGGTTTATGTGGCGGGCGACCTTGCCGATCCGCACGGAACTCACCGTGTATGCACGGACGCTGTGCTGGCCGCTATCGACATTGAAAAAGAGGCCGGTGTCGAATGGTTGAAAGACTGCCGCATCTGGATGTACCGTGGTGCATGGGCGGAATGGGAAATTGAAAACATTGAAATGGCCGTACCGTTCAGCCCCGAAGAACTGCGTGCAAAACGCAACTCTATCTTGAAACACCAATCTCAGATGGAAAGCGCACCGTTCCTGGGCAATGACGAACGCCTGTTCTGGCAAAGAAGTGAAGACCGCAACCGGGGTACAGCTGCTTTGTACGACCAGCTTGGTTTGGCATGTTATGAAGCAATGGAAGCATTTGTAGAATATATACCCCTATAATTAAAGAAACAACCTAACCTAATTTTATACTAACCTTTAACCAAAAAACCGAAAATCCCCGATGGATGCGATATCCCTCGGGGATTGTTTTTAGCTCTTTCTACATACGGCACCCCCATCCTTTGTATAAACCTGTTACGGTTTTCTGATAGCTACCGTTGCGCTTGTTTACGGCGTTCTATCAGTTCGGGAAAATGCCGTTTGACAAATTGTCCCAGCGAGCAGTCGTTTAGTCCGAAACTGCGGGCAATGGATTTCAAGGATTCCGATGTCGTTTCATACAGGTGTATAGCTTCCTTGTATTTTTCCATGCTTTTAGGCGATACCATTTTGCCGTTCCCCGTTCTCTTCATTCCCAAACCGGCGTGCAGTTCCGGTTCATGCTCTTTCAAATATTGCCTGAAACACTCCGGGTGCAGACCGAACTCTGCCGCGACCTTTGCCGTAGTAAGTCCGCCCTCTTTCAACCGTACTATGGCATCTGCATATTTGGCTGCCGTAGCGGGGTTATATTTTCGAGCGGATGACCAGTCTACAGGCTTGCCCTCCTCGTAAGGAATACCTTTCCGCTCGCAAACCAAGTCCTTGTGCCAGGTTTGCAAGTATTCGTAAAACCCTTTTGTCGACACTCCCGTCTGCTTGGCTATCTTTCTGGCAGACAACGGTGTAGTGCGGTATAGATGCAGTGCTTCCGCGTATTTCCCGATGGTTTCGGGGGTCGGGACATGGAGCGTTCCGCGCCCCGTTATCTTGCCTTTACGTTGCTGTCTTATAGCTTGTTCGCGTATCTTGATGCGATGTCCGACCAGCTCCTTGTGATAGAATATCAGGTGTTGCTTCAATCCGGTGTAGGAGACCTGGCAACGCTCAGCGGCCTCCTGCGCCGTGATGTAGCGGTCGGCACGCAAGAGTTCCACCGCCTCTGCATACTGTTCCTTGCACCACGGACGTGTGCCACGGGGCAAGCCGTCGTCCAGCCCCAAACGTTGCCGTGCCCGCTCCCGAAACTCCAGCACTTCGGGATAATGGGTACGTAGCTGCCTGCCGAGGTTCGTACCGTTCAATCCGAACTCACGGGCAATCTGAGATACATTGTACGCTATGTAGTCCATGCTGTCGCATGCCGCGACAGCCTCCTTGTATCTGGCATGGGTTTCGGGACGCTGCCCGCGCCGCTGGCTCATCTTGATGCCGCCGGCTTCCTCCGGACGGCATTTGATGCCGTTGCGTTCCAGCATCAAATGGCGATGGTAGATACGGATATATCGGGTGAACCCGCCGGGAGAGATCCCGCACTGCCGGCATATCTCGGCACAGGGGAGATCGGTGGCTGCATACAACTCCAGTGCGGAGCGGTATTTCGCTTCTGTCTCCGGCTTGCACCCTCTTGTACGGTTACATTCGTTCTCTTTCAAGGCTATTAGTCTTTCACACAACGCACGAAGCAGGCATCTGATGATGTCCCATCGAATACGTTGTTCGTAAAGATCGGATTGAAATCGAGAGTAAAATAATTGATATCCCAGCCTATTTGATCATTTTCTCCTTTATTTTCAGACCAATAGACTGCCCCGGGACGCCGGAACAAATCATAGAACAGAGGAGCCTTCGTCGGAGAAGCATGATAATTCGTTTGCCCGGCCGAATATCTCAATATTCCATTTTCCTTAGTTTTCCGTTTTCCATAACCGGACGCACCTATGGGGAAGAAAAGGCTCTTGCCCGTGGTTTTATTATACGCAAAACACCCCCTCATGCCTCGTCCTTCAGTGGTATTCTCATAGTCATAGCCGTAGGCGTCGTTGATATGGTCTGCGGTTTCAACAGCATCGTCCCCGTATAATATTCCATATCCTTGCTCTAAATCGTCTTTTTGCAATGCCAAATAATCTTGCAGTCTGGCTACCCGCATACCTGTTGAAGGATTGGCAAACGTTCCTGTAGCAGGTTGATTCGTAATTCCCGTCCATGTTTTTCTTGTGTTTGAGGTTCCGGCAATGAGAAATCCATCTTCCGGTTCTACCTTGAAATCACCAGGGATTACATTTATCCAAGGGTTTTTCTGGTACTTGTTGCTAGACGCATCAATCGGATCGTCCCAATTTCCGAATCTGAACAATGAGCCCTCTTCCAGAGGAGAAGCAGTCCGTTCTGTCTTGGTTTTCATGTTCTCGGCATACCATAACGCTTCCCCATCGATTAAATAGTCCGGTTCGTTCCCTTGTCTTACAAAAATCAAGTGATGGCAGGTATAGTTGTGATACTCCACCCGGATAATGGCATAGCGGTTTCCCGCGGAAGAACCGTTGAAGTTCACCCTGAAATCAATCAGGCTACCCGTCTTGCCATAGATGGTACCATCTTTGAGTTCTGACTCTCCCGAAGCCGAAAGAACGATACCCTTTCCATTCGTTTCCGCCGCAATATAGGCTTTCCAGGGACCTTCCGATTGGAATGGTTCAAAGGACACTGCATCTTCTTCCGGCAATCGTTTCAGTATCACGTGGAAAGATTTGTTGTTGCCGGAACTGCGATAAATCCCCTTGGGATTTACGACGCGGCGCACCTGGTATATTGGCACGTCGTTTGTAAATTCCTTATCAACCCCTTGCAGCTTGGTGGTAATTCTGACAACCGCTTTCCTTTGGTATGCTACGTAAGGATTATTCCCTGTGTATCCGGTTGACGGAACCAGCTGTTTGGCGCGTGTGTACATGGGAATAAATATGTTATATGTATTTGCTTCCGTAGGATGTTTTTCCACGCGGTATTTATCGTCGTGGTAATTTTCGTAGATATCTAAACCATCCGTAATGTGTTCTCCTTCTTCAAAGTTAGTGTACATACGCTCGCCTCGTTTGGGAGCTGTTTCATAGTAAGTTTTATTTAATAATTCAGATGCTTCGCCAGAGCCACGAATAGCCGTCTCCGTTGTTTTATGCAACGACAAGAAACCGTTCCATGGGTTCTCGCCCAGTTTATCCATATTCGCGTAATAAATTGGAGGATCGGCACTCGGATCGGCATTATGAGGTGCCCAGCGGTTGTCGATAATTTCCGCTTTGATGTATTCAATCGGATGTCCGCCCGTATTCACCTTGATGGGATACATCATGGAGCGATTGTACAGGTAGGAAATATAATAAGGTGGAGTCATTACTCCGGGTTCGGGCTCTTCGTACTCGATATGCCAGTCTGCTTCATTGGCGAAGTTCTTGAATTTCAGCGTCAGCTTGTAGTGGCAGTTTCGCTTGGCATTGTAGTCTTTTATTACATCCTGCCCCAGCATGAACCGATAAACGATGTGTCTGTTGCCCAGCCGCTCGGGATTGTTGGAAATGTAATGGGCGTGCACCTCAATATAGGTGCCGTAAGGTACGGCATCTTTTAGTCTGTAAGTGTTGTCTCCCGGCAATCCCGGATGGTCCAATCCATCTTTCCCGTCGGAATCCTGCCGCTTGTCGGGCTTGTCATCTCCCGCCCCTTGCATGTTCTCGTAAAAGTACAATGCGGGGTCTGTTTCATTGTGAGATCCGATATGTGGGTTTCCCACCGTGATCCGATGGTCCGCGCAGTCTTCTCCGTATTCAAAATTCTCCGGTATATCTCCCTCGTGGTATTTGATAATCTCTCCATCAAGCATGGAAGTACCTGTTCCTGTTTCATCTGTTTCAGGAAACTTCCCATCCTGTGTTACATTTAACGTATATCCGTCTAAGCCCACATTATTGTCTTTTCCCAAATAGCATTGCACCGGTATATCCTTAATCTGCACCGACTGGAGATAGATAAATACTCCTTCCTTTAAAGCACTGCCATCGTAGGCAATGGTCACTTTCGAGGCCGCACGGCGCAGCCAAGCGTGGAGACTCATGCTGTGTTGATTCAACACGATAGGCTGATTTTCCGGTTGGATGGCAGAAGTCTTCGTGAAATAGCCTATCATCTGCCCATTGGCAGTCATATTGTCCGGGTTCCAGGTGAGTGGAAGGCTTTTGAGTCCGTCTACGGTCGTTATAGCGCCTTCATGAGTTTCAAGCAAGTCGGGAATGTTCGCCACGGCATACATGTAATACCGGCCGAAGTCGATTCCCTCCGATAACTTGAAGGTGGCGCGTTGGGTGCTTGCTTCCGCTTTATGACCGTTTTCCGCGTCCTTATCTTCGCGGTTTACAGTGGTAACTTTATAGTCTGTTTCTTCTAACTTCCAGCTTTTTATAAGCGTTTTCTTTTCGTCATACAACAATACATGCAAGCTATTAATACCCTTTAAGGCATCCCCGGCAGCCCGTGTAAGTGCCGAAGACATGGGTTTGAAGTCTACTGTGGCGGAGACCTTCGCTTTGCCTTCGCCTATGATTTCCTGCTTCATAAAATCGTCCTGGCAACCGGTTGCTGCCAAGGCCATCAGAGAGACAACTATATATTGTATAAAACGTTTCATATATTTCTTTTCGTTATAATTGTTTTACAATCCGAATTCCGGGTCAAGGATTACCTCGCTGTATGGAATTACATCTACCGAAATTCCCTCGTCGGTTCCTAATGTCACATCCACCACAACGTTCGTGTTGCGGAAAAGGGCTTTCAGGTTGTTGAAAGGACAATCGAATGTCTTGTGTTCGCTTTTTTCATCGGTAAAGTCGAATGTCATGGTGTACGTCTGCTCACCGTATGTGTCATCCTGTGTTTTCAGATGTTTGCTTTCCGGAAGATAGAAAGCGGGAAATACTTCAGTGCCGGGTTTCGGTACCCCCATGTCGGTTGTATATGCCGGTACTTGGAAGTCCTGCGGCGCACTAACCGTGGCTTTTTCGGAACCGACGGTGGGGGGGATGGCATAGTCCGTAATCCATCCTCGCTTGTCCGCCAATTCTTTGTTGTCCGGGTCCGCTTGCGACTCGTCCGACACTCTTTTCAGCCATTCTATCCAGGGGAGTTCGGTTTTGCCTCCGCCCTCTTCTTCAAACTCCATCATCAGATTCCGCTTGTGCGGCATCAAGTACATATCGGTGGCTATCTCCGATACGGATATGCCGTTTACTTTGACGGCTCCTCCACGCATATTCTTGAAACGGAACGTGAATTTGGTGGCGGCACGCACCACATAGAACGTTCCGTCGAAATTCCCTTTTGCAGGAAAATCTATTTCATACATGGAAGACATCGGGATGAGGTTTCCATCCGGATTTATTTCCATATAGTCTGGAGCGAAATAGAGGTCGTTCACGGCTATTTCAAAACCGGAGTGCCCTTCTGCATAACTTTCAAAGAAGCCGGTCAGCGTACGGTTTTCACCCTCTACAGTGACACCCCCTGCAGTGACACCTTTTACCGTAGATACGCTCTCCTCGTTGGCGAAGAGGAATATCTTCTTCTTTTCGTTGGGTGTTACCTTAAGCAGGATGGTTCTCTGTGCCTGCGCACCCTCCAGCGGATAGTGCCGGTTATGCTCCACCGTTCCGTCTTTATGCAGGACGATGACACGCACGCTCTTCATCTTCTCGTTGTCAGGCAGTTGTTCTGCCAAATCCGCTCTTGTCTGTCCGATCGGCTCGATGTTCAGATACAGGACAGCTTCCGTAACGTGGTTCGGCAAGGATTCTTCCTGACTGCCGCACGCCACCATAAAAGGCAGTGCGAATGCCGCCAGGCAGACTACAATGCTATGTATAATGTTCGGTTTCATCAGTTCAATCCTTTTTCCTGATTATTTAATTTCAACGTCACTCGGCACCACCCGCCAAGAGTGAATCAGTATGTAGCTGCTAATCCATCGGTTGTTCTCGTCAAGGAAGAAGGTCATCACATAGTCGTCCTCGCGGTCCAGAAACTCCTGGCCGGTCATCCGGTGGCTGTACTCCTCCTCGTAATAGTCCTTGGACAACAGCGCATAGTCTATTACCGGGATGCGTGCCACCGTTTTACCGTTTTCCTTGTTGGCGATGGTAAGAAACATTTTTTCACGATGCGTTTCCATCATACGTCCCACAGTCAGATCGGCGATGGCACCCTTTACGTTAACGATGGCACGGCTATCTTCTTTATCTACCCCGGACTCACCGCTCTGTGTTTTCCAAGGACGGTAGGTGATGTTTTCGTCCGCCATCAACTCGTTGTCATGAGCCATCAGCCCGTTCTCATCCTCTATACGGAAGGTGAATTGGTTGGCATCCACATCCTCTCCCGAGAGGTGTTGCAGGATGACGCGGACGTGGTTCGTGTTTTTAGTCAGATACATGGTATAGTCGTAGCTGCCACCGTCTTCGTTCACCGGCAGCGACACATCCAACGTGCCGTGAAAGAGCCGGTAAAGCCTTTCGTTGCTATAGGCACCGGACTCATCGTGTTTACGGTTCAGTATACATTGTAACTGTTCCATCCGTGTCTCTCCGACATGGGCTTCGGGCACGGAGAAGGACTCTTCGCGCTCGCCGTTGTTTTGCAGCCCACACCATGCCAGCAGCCGATAATCGCCGGGTGGCAGGTCGAGCAACATCGAGTAGTTTTCCGCTGTGGCCGGATCTATCTGTCTTTCCTGTTGCCATACCAGTACGCCCGAGGGGTCGAAGGCATACAAATGAACCGATGATACCTCGTTGGCAAAAGCATCCGCCCACTTCAGGTTTCTGTCATAACGGAATCTGAGCCGGTAATACACCGAACAATCGCCTTCTTCTTCGTAGAGCCAGCTGTTGCAGGACGGAAGAGCCGACAGGCAGACTAACGCCATGCAGACCTTGGCTGCCACATTCCTTATCAATGCCCGTATATTCATATCGTTTACTATTTCTGGGTTGTATATCGTTTATACCTGTGTTACTTATTCTATATATGGTGTGCGGAACTTCCGCATCCTGATTTTCTCGTCAAGTGGGATACCTGTCTTGTGTCAGGTCTCCGAAACTGCACCTCCCTTGTGTATCGGTGGGCGGGTATCTTTCTTCCTGTTCCAAGGGAATTTGGTTTAAAAGACGAGGAGATACGCCCTTGGGAAATACTCCTCGTCTTTACTTGTATTTTTATTTTCTACAATTTACCATTCCAAATCTATGTCGTTGTTTACTATGCGCCAAGAGAGGATATTTACCTGTGCGGCCACGTAAATGTCCTTATCGTCCTGAGGGTGCTGGGGAATGATATCTTCATCTGGATTCAAAACAGGAGTACCCAAACCGGTTACTGATTGTATGCTTATGTTATAGATATGATTACGCACCACTCCGTAATAGCCATATCCGGCATTGTTGAGGTCTTGGCCTAGATGTCTGATATCCGTGTAATAATAGGTTTGACCATCATGCCAAATTCTGGCTCCGGGCATATCGCAAAGGATTTCGTTTACTTTGTCTTTAGTTAATTTCGTCTCTCCCTTACTATCGGCATAGAACTCCTTACTTTCTGCCTCCTTTGTCAATTTTAAATAGCTCAGATATCTTTCATCATTTTCTGCTTCAAAAACATCTTTTCCAGCATCCTTGGCAGTGACCAATTCCACTTCATCCAACCGGATAGTTCTATATTTATCTGAGTTATCAACTGTTTCTTTCACATAAATCCTTTGTTCCACAAAGGCTAACATTGCGATTTTCACGCTTTCTTCAGTGTATTCATTGTAACCCCATTTTGCTAAACTGATAGGAGTAGCTTTGTTTTGTTCATCAACTGTCACCAATACTGCTGCAAGAATTACTTGGGTGCGGTTGCTTTTTTGTGTATTAGGGTCGTATCCAGCCTTCATTCCCTCTGAAAATCCTTTTTCTCCATCTGCTGCGTTTTCTAAACAGTAAGTACGTCCGTTGTTTCCTATTTCTTGATTGATGGATGTATAGTTGTCATATTGAAGTTGAACATCATCAGGATTCACAGCCCAGTAAGAACGGTGGTAAGCCGGATGATTCCAAAACCAAAGCCCATTCAAAGTTGACCAAGCGGTTGTGTTATTTACCTTTTTGATGAGATAAGACTTGTTTGCCTTGCCAGTAACATTCCAACCGGTGAAAAGGATATATACATCTTTATTATTATTAATAGAATTTCCTTCTTTGTCTTTGGCCTTGATTGCTGTATATGTTTTGTTATTTTCTCCGTATGTTACCTCTTTGGTTTCCATTGGGACTTTATCCCCTGTTGTAGTTGTTTTCCAGTCAGTTTTTACCCTTACTTTTGCCACCACGCGCTCTATATAAACAGCGACGGGATTCTGCAAGGCTTCTTCAGCCGAAGAGCAAAGATGTTTGGAAGGATCTATGGTGACTCGGGTAACTTGTCCATTTGCATTAGCATACGTTGAACTTGTCATCATGAAATTGGGGGTATTGTCTTTATTCACGGCACTATAATCCCCTTCCACAATAGCGAGTTCGTTGCGACCATAATTTTTGTCAGCAAGTTCTGCTTGTTCATAATTGGCAACAGCAAGCATGGAGGCTACATTGGCTTTTTCCTCTGGCTTGACTACCAGGATGGCTTTTAACTTTTGTTCCACATTTGGCATCTCTTTATCGTTGGGGCTATCTTCAGGTTCTATATCGTTTGCTGAAACATTCAAATAATTATGCCCTGTAGAGCTAATGCTGATAGGATTTCCTGTTGTATCAAAGAAATAGAAGCGTAAAGAATTGATCTTATTTTCGTCCGGATTGTTCGAACCCTCTTCAAAGTCATTATCATCCGGCGGCGTTGATGCTCTGCTCATAGCCGATGACGGACTTACGATTTCTACCGCCAAGAACTGTCCTTCTTTTCCACTGTCCCGTTCATTTTCAATTGGGATTTCATTTTCAGAACATGCACTGAATAGTACTATTCCAAACAAACTCAAAAATAATTTTAAAGCCTTCATTTTTTTATCATTTTATAATGAATAATCAGTTAATATTCTCTTTCTCCTAATTCAGCCAAAGTGACTGAAGCTTTTTCCAGTCCCATCTCTTTCGCCTTGCTCAGGTACCGGCGTGCCGTGTCAAAATCTCTTTCCCGCACAGCAAGCGCCCCACGTGCATAGACAGCTTCGGGCGAATCGCCCGCCTTGTCCAAATACTTGCGCGCTGTCTCGAAATCATCACGCCGGATGGCGGCGTTGGCGGCATTCAGGTTGGCTGTTTCATCGTTTGGAAACATGCGCACTGCCGTTTGAAAGACGTCTGTGAACTCGTCCGTACCGGGTTCGTACTTTCCGGCAACGAGGTAGAACTCGTTCAGACTTAATTTTTGCGGTTGCTCCGCCATGATACGTTTTATCTCCTCCACCTCACTAAACATTCGGATGTTGTAGTCTATGCGGTAGTCGGTGTGGCGCAACGAGGGATAAAAATTTTGCAGCATGAAGCGATATTCTTTGGGGTAAGCGCGTTTGATTTTCGCCTCTTTGGCATCCGGTTCCATGTCGCTGTCTATCAAAGCCAGAATCTCCGTGCGGTGTTTGATGTCCGACTGTTCTACGTAACGGCGCAATCCTGCCCAATCTTCAGGTTCGTAATCGGTCTGGATAATATTATCTGCAAAATGGTATAATTGCCCTATGTGCTTTTTCAGTGCGGCAGTACGTCCGATAGCCAGCTCGGTGTTGTGTTTATAGGGGCTTTCCGGTGAAGCGAATCCCTTCAGCCACACGGAAGTGATAATGGCATCCTTGTCATTGCGTATGGAGTCGATGGTTGCCCGTATTTTTCCCAATTCGACTGTATTGCGACGGTAATCAGGATAAATCACTGTCTGATTTACAGGAAAGTCGATGTATGCCGATCCGGACAGCGAACGACTTTTCATGATTTCCACCTTTGGTTGTACAAATATCAATTCCGGAAAGAATGCCTCATGATGACTCCCCAATATGCCTTCGTATTCTGTTAATATCTCGTGGCAACAACCCCAATCGCTGCGGTGGAATGTAAGCGTTGCCCCATCCATCCACTCTTCGTACTCGGCGAGGTTACTGTATGCCACGTTGTCCGGTTTGTCCGAAACACGATAAACCGTTTCATTCTCACCCGAGATACTGCCTATGCCGTTTCGTACATAATAGTAATATCGCCTGCGACCGTAAATTCCTATCGAGGGTAGGTCGAGCGAATCCGCCTCGTTGACCAGACGCGGCGTGAGTAGCACGGCACGGTTGGCATCCACATCCAGTTTGTTCAGATCCAAATTCATCTTTACGGTAAGGTATCTCCCTTCACGATTCATATTGAATTTTTCGATGGAAACCCCGGGAGTGATGTCTTTTGTATTTTGCGCCACGGTTTCCGGCATATTCCCTATGCCCAACAGGGCAACCAGTATAAATATCGTCCTTTTCATGTCATTAAGCTTTAAAACAGATAAACTAAGTTGATGGCCGCTTTGGTGGGACCCACGTAATGATGTGGTTTGTTTGTCTCCATCTTTTTCCCGCAGCCGGAGCATCGGTACTTGTCGTAGCGCGTGTAGGAGTAGCCGAAGCCTATTTCCGCCTCAAGGTTCCAATGACGGTCCAGTATCCACGCATACCCGTATGCTATACCGGCTCCCACGAACCAGCCTTGATAACGGGCATCTTTCAGCTTCTGCGTGTCAGTACCCAGGAATTTGAGTTTGCCGTCTATTCCGCCAATGTTGTATTGCCCGCCATGCACGTGTGCGCCCAAAAAATGCGCACTAAAACGGTCACACAGCCAATAGCGGGCTTCCGGCTGTATAGCCCAGTGTTTCCATCTTCTGTCATTCGACAGCTTCCAGGCATTGAATTGCCCGGTAACATCCAACGTCCACTTGGGGGCCAGCCCCACTTCAATGCCCAAATTCGGGCTTAAGACCATATCGGAGAGCAGGTTGGTTTTTACTGCCACGTTTTGCCCCCGGACAGTTTGAGACGCACCGGCAATGATGATTGCCAGAAGTAAAATGATCCGTTTCATTATTCTTTTTTCTTTATTCTTCATTTCCTACATTTTTATCGTTTTTTTTCTATTTCTCTCCGTAAGAGAAGTATCAAGGAAAATATGAATAATAATTGGTTGAGAATTAATAAGATACAGATTGTGGCCAATGGCTTTTGTTTAACAATGATGTGTAAGATTAAAAAAAAACGAAAAAAAACAGCACTGTTTTTCGCTTTATTTCCAATAAATTCCGTAATTTTGTAACAGGTATACTTCTCTTACGGAGAGAATTGGGGTTCTATTCATCACTTACTCCGTTCTTAGTATTGTTTTTAGCAATAAATCTTCAATTTTATTATTAGTCAAAAAGATAGACACATTCGTATAAAAGTACTAATTCTTTAGGGAAAAAGGCTTCATATAGAGGAAAAGATGGGTTCAGGAGAAAATTGTTTGTTATCAGGTAAATAATTACTTCCGTTGTAAAAAGGAGAATATTGGGATATTTACTTTATCTTTGCAATGTCCTAACGTTGAAATACCTATAGAAATGGAAATAGATTTAACAACCCCTGCTTTATTGTTTTCTGCCATATCGCTAATTATGCTGGCATATACCAATCGTTTTCTTTCATACGCTCAATTGGTGCGTACATTGAAGGATCAGTATCGTGAGAATCATTCGGCCGTTACGGCGGCACAGATTTCTAATCTCCGCAAGCGTCTTTATCTGACACGTGCCATGCAGGTGACAGGCATTGGGAGTTTGTTGCTTTGTGTGGTCAGCATGTTTTTAATGTATATACAGTTCTACCTCATTTCTGTATATGTTTTTGGACTGGCACTTGTGTTGCTTATTCTTTCTCTGGCCATTTCCGTGCGCGAAATTTATATTTCGATTAAGGCGCTGGAATTGCATCTGAGTGATATTGAAGAAGAAAAATAGAAATGAAAAATTGGATAAAAACGGTTTGTCTCTTGTTTTGTGTCTCTGTAATGTTTACAGCGTGTGTTAATGATGATGTGGAGGAAGGTATCATCGAGTTGCATCCGGGAGAGCATATTCCTGTTTTTTCAGTAACGATGGATGATGGCCAAACAGTCACTTCCGAGAGTCTGAAAGGGGAGGTTTCCTTGATTGTGTTTTTTCATACAGGATGTTCGGACTGCCGAAAAGAACTTTTTGTGCTGCAAAAGATATACACGGATTATGGTCAAAGAATCCGGATGGTATGTATCAGCAGGGAAGAAGGGTCTGCAGAGATTGCCCGTTATTGGGACGAGAATCATTTGACTTTGCCTTATTCGGCTCAGGAAGACCGTACTGTATATTATCAGTTTGCAAAATCGGGAATACCTCGTGTTTATGTCATAGATAAAGAGTCTGTTATCCATAGTGTCTTTACGGATAGCCCGTTGGCTGGTTATGAAGATTTGGCTGAGGCTATAGAAGAAGCGAATTTGTGATCTGGTTTTATGAACCTTTATTATAAGATAATTTGATAGTTAAAAATGCAACCATATAAAAGACCGGAAGCTATAAAACGCATGAATGAGTTGGCGGGTAGCCGGAAGCCTTTCCTTTTTATTATAGATTATAAACAGCAGTATTCTTTGATAGAGGAAGTAAGCCATATTGACCCTGCCTGTTGCCGTTATGATTTTAATGGAGTGAAAAATGTGGAGGCTTCAACGGAAAGTTACACCGGACGGATAGACTGGAACTTTACTCCAGTGCCTTTGGCGGACTATCGGAACGCTTTTGAAATCGTAAAACGGAATATCCTGGCGGGAAACAGTTATCTCGCCAATTTGACTTGCAAAGTTCCTGTCAGTACTAATCTTACTTTGGAAGATGTGTTCCGGCATTCCAAGGCGCTTTATAAACTTTGGCTGAAAGATAGACTGGTTTGTTTCTCACCCGAAATTTTTGTCCGTATAGAGGATGGCAAGATAAAATCTTTCCCCATGAAAGGAACGATTGATGCTACCTTGTCCGATGCAGCAAAACAATTGATGGATGATCCTAAAGAGGCTGCCGAACATGCTACCATTGTAGACCTGATCCGTAATGATTTAAGTATGGTGGCGGAGCGGGTGAGCGTTGCCCGGTATCGTTATTGCGACCGGCTTGAAACCAATAAGGGACCTATATTTCAAACAAGCTCCGAAATATGTGGAATCTTACCCGATGATTACCCGTCTCACATAGGGGATATTATATTTTGTTTGTTACCGGCCGGCTCCATAACCGGAGCACCCAAACCCAAGACGATGGCTATTATTGAAGAAGCGGAGAAGTATGAGCGCGGATTTTATACAGGTATAATGGGCTATTGTGACGGCAAGACTTTAGACAGTGCGGTGATGATCCGTTTTTTGGAACAGGAAAAGGGGAAACTTTATTATAAGGCAGGAGGGGGAATCACTTCAAAGAGTGATTTGCAAAGTGAATATAACGAGATGATACAGAAAATTTATGTGCCCATTTATTGAAACAATACGGATCGAACAAGGAAAAGCGTGTAATTTGTCTTATCATAATGAAAGATTGAATGACACTCGCCGTCATTTCTGGTCGGGCTGTCATGACATAAAGTTGGACGAATACCTGAAGCTGACACCGGAGATGGACAGGATGAAATGTAGGGTGATATATGATGGTAGTGGTATAAAGGAAATTAGTTATGCAGCCTATCGGATGCGTCCGGTACATTCCTTGCGGCTGGTTTATTCGGATGATATAGACTATACCTATAAAAGTATGGACAGGGAAGTGTTAAACGCTCTCTTTGCCTGTCGTGGAGAGCGGGATGATATTTTAATTGTCAGGCGCGGGTTGCTGACCGATACTTCCATAGCCAACATAGCCCTGTTTGATGGCAAGGAATGGCATACACCCAGATCACCTTTGTTGAGAGGCACTTGTCGTGCAGCATTGATGGATAACGGAATTATAAAAGAAAAAGATATCCGGCCGGAAGAACTATCCTCTTATTCTTTTGTTAGGTTATTTAATGCTATGATTAAATGGGGAGCGTTGGAACTTTCTACGGGAACCATCTATGAATAACAAGAAAGAAGATGGAATTTTGAAGATTTTTGTTTGTTTCCTTAAATAATTTGCTATATTTGCAAAAAAAACATAAATATAGGTAGGGTATGAGATTGCGAACAGTTGCCAGGTTGGGTATGGTGCTATCAGTGGTATTGTTTTGTACAGCTGTTGGCTTTTACGGCTTTACTAAATTAAGCCTGACGGATAAGAGTCGTGATATCAATCTCTTCT
>ERZ778496.1695-NODE-1695-length-14823-cov-5.454090_pt1 | contig 14823 bp, 19 predicted proteins | sample MGYA00433099_ERZ778496 | MGnify/ENA primary metagenome ERZ778496 (study PRJEB29527, sample SAMN07138962) | mouse gut metagenome | material: feces | host: mouse | place: China:Nanjing | collected 2016-01-25 ... | reverse complement strand
CATCAATTCATGTTCGATGTGGAAAGTAAACTCATGCCAGTGGTGAATGACGTTCAGGGCTTTTATGATTGGATTGTGGGTGAAAGCAAGGCTTTCCGCAACGTGATGCGTGAATACGGTCAGCTCCGTATGCGTCAGGGTGAAGAGACCGCCACATTTTCAGTAGTAGACGGGAACTTCAAACTGGAGGTAAAAAGCAATAAGGTGAAAAGTTTTGATGAACGTGCCGATCTCGCTGCCGAAAGGCTGATTGACTACCTGAAGAATTATATAGCCCATTCGGAAAAAGGAGTCGATGACCCGATGTATCAAATGGCGATGACGCTTCTCGAACGTAACCGTCAGGGAGATTTGGACTATAAGTCTATAAGCAAGTTGTATGAACTGGAGTCACGTTTTGATGAAGAATATGCGGCTATCATGCAATTGTTCAAAGAAAGCAATGTCGTGTATAAAACCGCAACTAATTACTATTTCCATAAGCGTGACGAGAACGGAGTATGGCGTCGCATTGAACCTTCATTCTGTAGATTATGATTATAGCAGTTGACTTTGACGGAACCATTAGCCGGGGAAAATTCCCGGCTATTGACGGGGAGCAACCATACGCTGGCGAATCGCTCCGGAAATTACATGATGAAGGACATAAAATCATTATTTGGACGTGCCGTACCGGTGAGCAGTTATTGGATGCCATCAACTGGCTGTTGGAACGCAAGATTCCGTTCGACCGTGTAAACGACCATGATCCTGAAAATGTCGCTAAATATGGAGAAGGCGGGAAAAAGATATATGCCCATTGCTATATCGATGACAAAAACATCGGAGGTTTTCCCGGATGGCTGGCATGTGTGGAGGAGATTGAACGGATGGAGCGAGCCTACGCTGGACAGTGACGGAAGGAGGAAGTAAAACCATGCAGCGAATTCCCGTAAAATACATCGTGCAGATAGACAACTTCCACCTGGCGGAGTTCATCTTCTACTGGAACTACTACAACCAGCCCTGTTCTCTGTTCCTACAGAAGCCCCGCACCGAAGGGCTGACCGCCATTAGGCTGGTGGTGGACAGCGACGAGGCGGCCAACTTCCTGCTCCGTGCCAAGGAGAAGACGGGATGCAAACTCTATCAGGTGGACTGAACATTATCCCGGTGTGGTTTGACTGCCTATCCGGGAACGAAAGACTCTCCATGAACCTCCTTGTAACCCCGAAAAACAGGGATTTACGCTTGCTTTTCTCCCTGTTTTTTCGTAACTTTAGAGAGTGGAAAAGCAAAAAAATATTCGGCAAGCGTGTTGGATATTCAAAAAGAATTCGCATCTTTGCGACGCTAAAGTTTTTAACATCAGGACGGAGTCATCTGTCCAATGCGTCGCATTCGGGCTTTTTTTATGCCCCGGTGCGAACCATCATAGTATGGCGGCATCTAACCCCGTGCATAGGTTGTAATGACCTGTGCAAGTCCTGATGTAAGAACTTTAGCAGCGGGAAGTGGATGCCGTTATTTTTAACTATCCACACAATGCTATTAAATTACATCAAATTATGAACAAAGAAAAAGAAATGCAGGCGACAGACCTGCAACGTTTCATCGAAGAGACTTCCAACGTGTGTATCCGCGCACAAGTGATTAACGGGCAACCTTGGTTTGTGGCGAAGGATATTTGCTTGGCTATAGGTATTAGTCAATATCGTGATGCTATCGCTCGATTAGACGATGACGAAAGGGTGTCGGTAGTACTGGACACCCTTGGGGGAAAACAGTGTATATCAGCGGTTAACGAATCCGGATTGTATGCGCTAATATTTCAGTCCAGAAAACCTACTGCCAAGTCCTTCCGCAAATGGGTAACGAAAGAAGTACTTCCATCACTCCGTAGAAATGGCATTTATGCCACTCCCTCCATCATGGTCAAGAACGGTGTACAAGGTATGTTCTATGACGGCAAAGTGCTTTATCCTTATTCGGATATGCTTCGTGCCATAGGTTTCAGCACCCGTAGCGGCTCGGTACAGAAACGCCGCCGCAATTATCCCCAATACTTTATTAAGGTTTTCGGACGCAACTTCGTTACACCAGAGCTGGTAAAGTTGCTTGAGGACGAACGCAAGTTGATTGTCCTTCGTGGCAATATGCGCAATGTCCAGCAGTTCTTACCGTTTGCAGAAGAAATGTATTAACCGAAAAAAAAGCAAGGAGGTTCATTATGGAAAAACAATATGATATGACAGAGATGCAGGCTTATTTCAGTTCCTGGTCTTCTCCGGAGAAGACAGTTGCCGGCATCGACCGTGTGATAGCGAGGATGGCGGATTGGTTTACACAACTGGACGATCCGGCCACCAATGTCTATTTCTTGCAGGAAAACATCAATTTCCTGCAAGCTTTGAGATATTCGATAGAAGAGACTAAGCCTCTCTAACAGATAAATAAAGCACGTTTTAAAAAACAAAGAGACAGCCGTTTCGTTTATAATGGAAACGGCTGTTTTCTCATTTTTAATAAAAAAATATTGTTTGAATGGAGAAAAATGCCGTTATTTGTAGCGTGTTTAAATGTAACAAGCATACTCCTGCCGGACGAACCTTTTGGGGCAGGCAGGTGTTTTTGAGATATTATCAATAAAAAAGGAGGCAAATATGTGTGTAGTAAAAGAAATCGGTCGGTTCTTGAAGAGAGGGGCGGATACGTTTCGTTCAGCTTCCCAAGGTCGGTATTGTGACGAATCGGCTGCTATTGATGAACTGAAAAAGGAGATGTTTGGAAAGGAAGAAAAACGCTCCGATGATAAGGCGAATTTATTGCGCGATCGCCAATCGGTAGGAAGTGATGTTCGTAAAGCATTGTCTAAATTGGCTGTAGAATAATAATGGGGAAACAGGAAATCAAACAGAAAGAAACGCAAGTCTCTACCAATGAAGGTATGGGCAAGCAATTGGAGCAGACTTTTACGGTAGATGATAATTGTTTACCCTCGCCAAGCGAGTTGCAGGCATATAAAAATATCGATCCCCGGATAGTGGACTATCTGATTGATGCTTCGGTCAAAGAACAAGCGCATCGTCATGCAATGGATAAGCAGAAGTTTCAGATTATAAAAAAGTCGGAAGGGCGTATCGGCAGAATGAATTGGTGGGGAATGTTCTTTGCCTTTCTTTGTATCCTTGTCTTTTCGGCAGTCACGGGTTATGCTTTGTATTTGGACAAGCCTTGGTTTGCCGGTATAATGGGAGGAGCCGTTCTGATTTCAATCGTTTCCATATTCATCAAGGGTAATGCAGAAGAGCATCCGTCAAAAAAGAAATAATTCAAAAAGAACCAAAAATCAATCGTAGAATATAAGATATAACAAAAGAGCCGTTGCAGAATATCCGCAACGGCTCTTTGTCGTAGTATGTTCTCTTTTTTGTCTTTTCATTCCCCCGGTTCCCCGAGATACTTAACGATAGCCTCGTGTTGCAGCGGCGTCAGTGCCCTCTGTCTTGGTGCAAAGTGGAGTTCTTCGAGCCTTGCCGTCAGTTCGGGATTGAGTACGATCCAGCGGTGCAGTTGCGACGTGGCGCTTCGCGGCGTGGAACGTGGGAAATACTGTTGAGCCAGTTCGCTCATGTAAATGGCATTCATCTTCGTTGAAAGTTGTTGGTATGTTTATAAAAAACTACCTGTAGGTAAATATGAATCTACCTATAGGTAGTTGTCGGTTTACTACTATGTAGTGGCATATCCACTACGTAGTAGTTTTCTCTCAGGCTGCCGGGTCGGGCGTCTCGCCTTCATCCGGATTGCCACCGCCGCCGTCGGGTGTCGGGTCGGGCGTTTCTCCGTCCGCTGTCACCTCTTTCTTTCCCGCCACGCGGCTGAAGCTCAGCGATGCGGTGCTCACCACCTCGCGAACCATCCGTCCGGGACGGAACTGCACGCTCACGCCGGTGATGTTTGCCGACGAGAAGTCCTTTTTCTCTTCTGCTCCTACGGATGACACTTGCACCTGGAACGTGCCCAATTGCTCCATCTTTACGATTTTGCCTGCCGCCAGATGCTTCTTCATCTGACGGATAAGGGCACGCACCACGTTCAGCACGTCGCCATCAGTCAGTGACGTGGCGTATGCAATGTCGTCCGCCATCTCGTCCATCGTGACCACCCCGTCCGCCTGTGCCTTGGCATAATACTTTTTCTGTGCCGTTTCATCTCCCGGCTTGCTGCTCATCAGAGCCAATGAATATTTTACACTCATGTGTTCATTAATAATTTTATTGGTTTATAATCTACGATTTGGTTGCGCTTCCATACCGTTTTGTCTTGCCTTTCGCGATAAGACGGTGCAAAAATGGGAGAAACTTGCCCAAACGTGTCGTTTTTTCCGTGTTACCAGGGCATTAGCGGGAAAAATATCTAAAAAATCCGTATATTTGCACCTGTAACAATGTTTGTCTATGCGGAATCCTGAAATGACCAAAATACGTGACCGGAGGATGGTAGAAACATTCTACCTTCTTTATGATAAAAAGCGCATCCGTCTGGAGGATGTTCTTTTGCGTATGAGTCATGACCTGTTCTTCCTTGACCAAAACTACATCTATAAACGGATTTTTTATATATCGGAGAATTTATCATATTACGAGCAATTAAAAGAGGGCAAAAAGCCCAATTCAAAAAAGAACGATGCCAATCAACTTAGTCTTGTTTTTTAGTTGCTATACATCATATAGAGGATTGTTATCTATAATTTCAGGTACAATTCCAGCTGATACGTTTATTTCTTTATTCTTCATATCAACTTGGCTTGACTGTTCCATCGTTGTGTAATCCCTGATTTTGCATTCAAAACTGATTCGATATAAGTTTCCTGCTCCCCCTGATTCTACCCTTCCGACATGGGTACGCCTGAGCGTGCCAAAATGCGTCCCCGATTTCCCATGCAACATCATTCCAAGCAAGGTTAACAAATTGAGGTAGTTCAGGGCATTTTCCTGCATCACCGCATCATTATAAGTATCAGAAAAGGTTTCCCAAAAGACATACAGGTCGATTTGCAAATCAATGTCTTGCGCCAGTATGCCGATATCCGAAATGTCAAGCGTATTAAAGCCTATGAACACAGAAGGGCTCGGAAACAGGTGTTCCTCTTCCAAATAGTCAGTCTGTTCATGCCATAAGTCAATGTACCTCACATCAGGAACAGCCGCCAGTTCCTCCGCCAGTTCGGGAGACAAGTCTGCCACACTGTCGAGCATCTTCCGCATATCCATAATACGGGCTGATAGTTCTTTATAAATATTACACCAAATCATAATTTATTTTTTTTAAGTGGTTTAAAATGCAATTAAAACCTTTTCATGGATTGAAATTTTGGTCTATTATCCGGTCGATGTCTCCCATTATTTTTTTCTCCAGTTCGTTCATCAGTTCCCGGCTCTCACCGATAAACTGCCGTTTGGGCAATTTCTTTTTCGCTTTCCCGAAGACACGGATATATCCGCCTTCGTTGTGTACTTTGGAATAAGGGAGGTCGCTACCGATAACCACTCGCTTTGAAGAAGCTTCCGCCACCCGGATACTGTTCATCAGGTTACTGCCCGAACCTATTAAGATTCCCCTTTTTGTAGCTGCTTGGCTGAAATTAAGTTTCCGCTGCTTCTTGCTGCGTACCAATCGTCCGCTCTTTTTGTCTTTGGTCACTGCAACGGAAGTTCGTTTCTCCCCCTTGTACTGGAAGCCGTACCAAGGTGACTGCGAATCACGTCGTTTCACGTCCCGCCAAGGGGTGATACCGTTATTGCGGAAGCCTTGACGGTGGAAGTTCTCGCGGAACTCATCTACTGCCATCTTTCCGGCAATGCGGGGAATGTCTTTTTCGACATAGCGTCTTACTCCCTTTTCTACATCCTTGAGAATATTTTTTGTTACCATAGATTAATTATTAAAATATTACGTTTATCTTTGTGTCTATTATTAGAAGCAAAATAAGTTATGGTAAAAAGGTTATATAAAGATGAAAACGATAGAGGCAAGTCCCTTGATGATCGTCATGAGATATTAAACGTCTACAGATCACAGTGTGCACATTGCAAGCATTTCAAGAGGGATGACTATTACTGTCCGGCATATCCGGATGGTATTCCCGACGAGTTGCTCGAAGGTGACGCCACGCATGATAAAAGACGGACTGATCAGACAGGAGACACCCTCTTCGAAGATGCCGATTAACGTGTTTTCTTCTTTTCATACGTCCAATTATATTGTTTGGCAATCTGTCTTGCCAATAGGTGAAAGTGCGTAGCATTCGCCTGGCTGGGAGTCAGTGTGTTTTTCTTTATTCTCTTCATAAATTGGTCTCTCAATTTTAATTCATTCGCCATATACACCATTTTGAGCTCTTTTACTGTCACTCCCCATCCTGATTTGGGTCTTTTCATGGAAAATGTATAATGAGGGGTAACGGCTCTAATCTCTGCCACATCATTGCCTACGGCTAAAGTCAGGTCTTCGATGCTGAACGAGCTTCCTATTCGTCCCAGAGATTTTTCCGGCTGTCCCCACCCCCGCGGATGATTGTGCGTCATGATGTTGTCCTTCATCAAAAGGCATTCACTATCTGTAAATTGAACTTGAAAGGCTTCGCCTCTTTTATCAATTATTACCTTTCCATTCTTGTCTATCACCATCCCTGTCTCATGACTTTTATTCATGCGAATTTCGTTTTCAATAGCTGTAACTTTCCGGGTCGTTTTTTCATTCCCCACCGTATTCAGTATGTTTTTATTGAGGAAGTTTTCTACTGCCTCTTGTGCTTTCTTGTCCGCATCCTTGATATAAGGATGCGACCCTGTGAACACTTCCTCCGTAATACCCGGATTCTTATCCAATCCCGGAGCCGGAGGTACAGGTTCTTCTTTCCCTTTCACATTCACCGGAGCGTCCGTACTCTTGACCCTGCACTTGCAGTTCCACAGGTTGCCCGGGAAGTTGGTGTTCCAGAACGGATCGTCTACAGGACGAATTGTGCCATAGAATATTTTGTGCGCTTCCCGTGGATTCACCGAAACACTGGGTAGCCATTCAAGATTCGGATACAAATCCTTGTTCGCCACATATCCACGGAAGTCGGCAGCAAAGCGGGCACGCCTCACGGCTGTGTCATACTCCGTCCGTAGCCAGTTCACGTTGTAGTCCTGCAGTATTTTCTCCGTGTCCTTACGGAACTGGTCAAAGCCCTTCCGCTTTCCGTCTTCATCCATTAACAGGGCATGTAACTCATTTTGCTGGCGGTGTGTCTTGAATGCAGCAAATACCATACAGTTATGCCGCAGTTCATTCAGAAAGGCAGCATCCGGAGTGTTGTACTCAACTTTTCCAAACCCCTTATCTACTCCTTTGCTGATAGAGTCGAACGTATGGGCAAACAGATCGGGGTCAATGTCTTTTTCTACATCAAAGCCTTTACTGTGCAAACGTTCCAGTATCCGGTCACGTATCTTATCGGACAGTGAGAATCCTGCGTCATCCGTAGGTGTTTCCCCGTCTTGACAATAGAGAGAATTTATCATGTCGGCTATACCGGAAGAAGTCATTGCCTTGTTCGGATTACTCTTTTTTTTTTGAGTGTTGTCCTGCTTCGATTCATCGTTTGGATGATTCTTGCTATTCGGTTGATTTCCTCCCTGCTGTTCACTTCCGGGATTTGCCTTTTGTCCTATTATTGGCAAGCCTGTTTTTTTAGCAACTTCTTCGTGGTCAAACTCAAAGGTATAAGCCAGCTTGTTGATCGCTTCGATGTATTCCGTGATAGACAGACTTTCCGTATCGTCCCACTTCAATTTCAGCCTTTCAAGCGGTTTATATACCGGACTTATCTTTACCAGTTTAGGAATGATAATATAGTTAAAATAGAACTGGAAAAGCATCTTGTCATATTCATGGCGGGACTTTTCAACACGTTCATGCACTTCTGCCGTTCCTTCCCATGCTCCATTAGTGGTCGTTCCAGTTTGACCAAGCAAACGCTTACTAATTTGATTGTCACATCGTTCCTCCAACGGCAGAAAGGCATTGGTTGTATTTCCACCGGCTTCTTTCCCATACTCGACCTTTTCATTTCCCGATAATACCGCAAAAAAGTTATTCCGGAAGTCCTGCATCATCTCGAACAGTTCGTCCAACCGTTTTTTGTCCTGTCGGTCGGAAGTAACGAAGACGGGCGGGATACCGTATTTTTCAATATAATTCATCCACGACCCCAATCCTAATTTCTTTGCAAGAATGATAACAGCCAGCTCATTGAGCATTCCCAAAGCCCATGCGTTTCCGAACTGTACATAATAGGGTTCAAGTGCACCGTCCTTATATGACCATCCGGTTTTGTCCGATTCTTCCTTGACAATAATCATCTGTTGCGGGATATAGTTTGACATGGGAACTTCTTCCACATGGCTGATTTCCAAATTATCGTCAAGATGGGAAATGTCGGCAAGCGATACTCCCTGCAACTGGTGTAAAAAACATATCCGGATTAATTGGTGATACCACGGACGATCCAGCAGCTTCTTTGCTTCCGTGTCCTCATTATCATTGTCGTCGACAAGGTTGAACTCCGCCTGTTGCACAGGTAAGACTCGATTGTCAATCGTTGTTTGCAAATGTTCGTCATTGTACAACGACTGGTAGAACCGATATAGCAAGCCACGTCGCGGGTCGTCCGGATCGGTTGCCGCAGTCACCGCCATGATCCAGTCGTCAATGGTCTTTTCGCGGTAAACCACAGCCTGCCTTTTATAAGCAGCACCTGACACGGATTGCATCCCACTGCCATCCATCCGGAAATAATACTCATTAAGTACATTTCTCAGGCTCATCCGACGGATAGCTTTCTGCTGAAACCAGTTGAATATTTCTCTTAACTTCTTGTGCATAACATACCTTTTAAAAACGGTTTAAAAACTATTTAAAGAAACCATCCGTTATTCCGTGTGTGACCAAACAGAATGGGGGATTCGACATTACCCTCTTCGTCCGTTATCAAAGGAATCCCAGGAGGCAGCGACATGATTCCGTCACGCAGCTTGACAAGTATGCTGTCCGCCCAATCGTTCAAGTCCGACAGAGAATCCGGAACTTTACGTGCGGCATTGCGACCGACAGCACGACGGGCTGTGATACAGGCAATCACACGCACCAACAGCCCTGTCCGTATCGGATGCTCATCAAATATTTTCCCAACGTCATAACGGTCGCTCAGATAGGCGGACACTTCACTGATGACAAGGTCTTCAATTCCATTCAAGACTTCTTCATCCTTTTCGATACTTTCAACCAGCAACCGATTTTGTATGACGGTTGTCAAGTCATCCATGTTGATATACCTCATAGTTACCAGGTGTATTTTCGTTTATATCTTCCCGCCTTCCACGGTCGTGTCACGGGTTCGTCCTCCGACTGCGGAGGATCAGTGTATATTTCAAGTTTCTTCACTGCCTGCTCGTCAGCGTCCGGGCTGTCATCATGTTCCGTCATGCCCGGTTCGACTGCATATAACTGTTTCAGACCGACAGCGATGTCCGGGTTTGCTTTCAGTTCCTCGTTGACATGCATCCGGGAATTCTGATAATATGGATGCATGCTTATCATACGAAGTATCTTGTTCGTTGTTTTAGGCGTCTGTACCGGAACAAGGTTCAACTCCACACCTGTCTCCGTCTCGGCTTCCCCTATGATACGTTTGACTTCATCGTTCCAAAATTGGGACTCATACTGCCAAAAGCAGATAATGTCCTTTGCCCTGAATTCAGCCTGCTTCATGCACATCCACTGTACGCAGAGTTTCATCTTTGACTGCTTTACGAATCCGTCTATCAGCCAAAAATCATTTTTATGCCGTCCCCAAATCTTACATGCGTTAAAGTCACTCGTATCTGTCCCGGCATACGCAATGTCCCAATGTGCCACGATTGCATTCATCGTGTGGAGGTCAGGGAGCTTTCCCCACTTCACCATTTCCGGCTTGAATATTTTACCCTTGACAAGCGGTACGTGGTTATACTCCGCATGTGCCGCGAGAATGCCCATGTCTTTTTCCTGTTGACGGTAGAATTGGGCGGAATACATCGATTTCCACGCCGGTTCATACGTTACCGGATCATAAGCCTTCACCAAGTTCCAGTCCCAATCAGGGTGCCGTTGTTTTAACAATGTCTGAACCATCCGGGATGCAAAACGGTTGTTGGCACCTATCAGACGTCTGCGTTTTCCCGTCATGGTTGCCAGTACGTCCGCTTCAATCCAGTCCGCATAATCATCCTGCATCCGGTTGTTTTTGATAGTCTGCGGTGTTTCCAAGTCGTCGATCACCCACAAATCCGGACGGTGTGCGCCTTTACGAAGCCCGCGCACCTTTTGCTTCGCACCGAACGCCTTGCAGATAAACCCGTTCATCGTGACGAAATTTCCCTTTTCCCAATATCCCGGATTATATTGCTCGCCAAAGTCGTGTTTCAAAAGTTCGTTTGCCTCGAATTCCGCACGTAAATCTTCCAGCAGGTCACACGCACGGTCAAACGTATCGGAAACGATACACATATAATGCGTCTCACCGTTGATCCATAACCATAGGGGAATAATCACATCGTTCCACACCGACTTTGCAAGTCCGCGTCCCCATTCGGCATATCCCTTGTAAATCGGGTCGTTCATCACCTTGTTGGCATGAGCGATCTGAAAGTCCGCACAGTCCGCTGTCGCATAATGCGGAAGATAAGTTTCAACAAGATATTTGACATCACTTTTAGCACGCTGTATGCGGTTCATCCGAACTGTCAACGATTCATCCGGATCAATCAGGTTGCCCGTGCACCGCGCACGTTTTAACTTCTCCTGATATTCTTTGAGGGCTTTGCTATCTTCGACTTTCATTATCCCAGCGTTTTTGCAGCTTCATAAAGGTGGTTCTCCTGAAAGTCCAGTGTTTTAAAATAAAGGTCTGCATTGTATACCTTCATCGCATCGAATATCCGACTCATGACATCAATGTAAATAGCCAGCGTAATCCGGTTCTTTTTATCCACCTCTTTGAGCTGGTTCCCCCATTGCGCCACACTGTTGTCAAGTGTAGCCGCCTGTTTCCGTAGTTCGAGCACCTTGTCGCTGTCACCTTCCGCAATGGCTTCGTCAATCATGCGCAGCAGCTCCAGTTTTTGGTCTGCAAGAATGTTGATAATCTGTTTCAGGTTGTCACCCTGCTTTTGCGATGAAATAACAGACGCCTGACGCTCTTTTTTCCAAAGTGCGTCATTCTCATTAATCCAGCTTGAAACAGACCTTTCCGACACGTTTATTCGTGTGGAAATCTCCTTGCACGTCATTCCTTCACGTACATAAAGGTCGTGCGCTTCCTTCTTCAATTTACGGTAGTATTCTTTGCTTGGCATATCGCTTCCTTTCGTTTACGCAGCAAAGGTCATATTTCATCATCACCTGTGGAAAACGGCTTTTCATGTTGGAACGTATTCTTTCCAAGTTGGAAAAAATACGTCCTTGTTAACACTGTTTTTTTTCCAAGATGAAAACGCTTTTTCCGTACCCGCCTTTCCTTTTCCAATTTTGCAGCATGAAATTTTAAATATCGCGAAAATGAATCTGACTGCAACAGCGGAAAACGGACGTGCCCGGATTGAACTCAAAGGCACAATATCAAAATGGAGGGAGACGGAAGCGGAATTCACTTCCAAAGTTGAGCAACTGATAAGATCAGGAATCAAGGACGTGCATATCTATATCAACAGTCCGGGTGGCGAATGCTTCGAAGCCAACGAAATTGTGAACGTGATCAAAAGGTTTCCCGGCAAAATCACAGGCGAAGGCGGTGCACTGGTAGCCAGTGCGGCAACATACATCGCTATTAACTGCACATCATTTTCTATGCCTGCCAACGGGCTTTTCATGATCCATCAGGTCAGCGGGGGAGCATGCGGGAAAGTCGCTGATATTGAATCCACTTTGGAAGTCATGCGAAAACTGAATGAACACTACCTGAACGCTTTCCTTTCAAAGTGTACCGACAAGAAAAAAATCAAAGACGCATGGGATAATGGTGACTATTGGATGAGTGCACAGGAAGCAAAGGAAAATGGCTTTGTGACGGAAGTAACGGGCAAGGCAAAGGTTGATAAGGCTACGGCACAAATGATCACCAACTGCGGCTACACAGGTGAAATTGAGATTACTGACTCTATTAATAACGAAAAATCAAAAAATGACATGGATTTAACAATGTTGACTACCCGCTTCGGGATGGACGCAAGTACCACGGAAGCACAATTTATCGCGCAGGTAGACGTGTGGAAACGTAAGGCAGACCGCGTCGACATGCTCGAAAGACAGGAAGAGGAACGCAAGGAACAGGAGATCGAGAACGTCCTGAACAAAGCTATCAAAGAAAAAAGAATCACCGCAGACGTACGCGATGACTGGAAAACGAACCTGACCAGCAACTTCGATACGGCAAAGAAGCTGCTCGACGCTATCAAGCCTGTGGAAATGCCTGAAGTTCATGCTCCTAGTCTGACGGATACCACAAACAAAAAGTTCGAAGACCTTCAAAACGATCCGGAGGCTTTGAAAAATATCATGGAGAAAAATCCGGCTGAATACGAACGTCTTTTGAATGACTACATAAAGCGTAACGGAAAATAAAATACTAACCATTTAAAAAAAAGAATATGGCACAACCAGTAGACGGTCTTTATTTGAACAAGTACGTCGATCCCCAACTGTTGATCGAACGTCGCAATTACAGGGCGGACTTCATGCAAGTTTTAGGCTCTGTTCCTGCCGGAGCTTTGGCTGCGGACGGTGTACGCAGAAACAAACTGATTAACAATGTCGGTTTTCGCGTAAACAACACAGAAGATTTCGAGCCGAAGCAAATGACCGGAAAGAATTATATCGTACCGTGGGAAATCTACGATACGGAACCCAGTTCCTGTACGGATGACGAAATCCGTTATCTCGCTTTTGACAAGCGTGCTGCTATCCGCGTGAAGCACAATGAAGCCTTTCAGGTCGGTATCCGCAACCATGTGCTGCACAAACTGGCTCCGGAGGATGATTCAAACGAAGAAATGCCTGTTATCCGGACAACGGGCGAGAAAGATATTAACGGTCGTTTGAGACTGTCTTATAAGGATCTGGTCGATTTTGCGACGCTCGCAAAAACGTGGAACCTTCCCGTTACCGATGCCCTGTACATGGTGCTTTCCCCACTGCACATGGGTGATTTGTTACTGGATAAGGATGCGTCCAAGTACTTCTATGACCGTACTTTCTATCTTGATCCGGCAACCGGAAAACCGAAAGGGTTCATGGGTATCAAGTTCTTTGAGAACAACGACTGCCCGTTCTATAATGCGGATACAGCCATAAAGGTGGCGGAAGGTACAAAACCGTCTGCCGAAACGGACTTCCAGGCAAGCACGTTCTTCTATGCTCCGAATACGTATTACCACATCGAATCCGTGAAATCCCTGTATCGTCCGGAAACGACCGATACACGCAGCAAGAGTCCTACGAGTGAATACCGTACCCAAACCTACGGTATTGTAGACCGTATCGAAGACTTCGGTGTCGGTGCTATCTTATCAGGCAAATCCGTATAACGAATTATCTTATGGGAAATTTTACAGGAGTAATCATTAACAAAGCAAATGGCGGGCTGGTACGGGATACCGATACCAGTGACCGCGTCATTCTGCTCGTGGTCGGTGGTTCGGAGATCGGAGAACTTGAATATTACAAGCCGGAAGTCCTGAACGATATCACCGATTTGGAAGCGTTGGGATGGGACGCTGACATCGACCTTGAAAACAAGGAACTGGTGCATTACCATACCAGCGAAGTCTTCCGCCTGTCTCCGGAACGTTCACTGTATCTTATGCTGGTTCCGAAGTCTGAAAAGGTGTCAAGCCTGCTGACGAAAGAAGATTTCGTCAATGCGGTACGTACCATCAACGGAGTAAACACCATCGGTATCTGTTCACTGACTGCGGACGAGACAATCACCGTAGCCGTACAAGAGACACAGAAGTTGGTCAATAAATTCAGGGAAGACCACCTGTATATCGATGCGGTGATATTGGAAGGTGTCGGCAAGTATATCAATGCCATTGCCGACGCTGTCGATCTCCGGCAGTTGGATGCCGAAAATGTCTCTGTCGTGATTGCACAAGACCCGGCATGGGCGGCAAAGGACGAAGCATACCGGACACACGCTGCCGTAGGCAGTGCGCTCGGGATGTTGTCTGTCCGCTATGTACATGAAAATATGGGCAGTGTCGATATTGAGAACCATCCCCGGACAGCAAAAGGGACAAAAGACTATCCGTTGACTGACAAACTGTACGGGCTTTGGCTGGACGCTGCCTTGAGCAATGGGAAACCCTTCTCCCAGTTGGGTGAATCCGACCAGAAGAAACTGACCGACAAGGGATATAACTTCGTCGGCAGCTTTCAAGGGTATGCTGGGTTCTTTTTCAGCAATTCATGTACTTGTACTGAGAAGGAAAGCGACTATGCATATATTGAATATAATGCTGTTTGGAACAAGGCTGCACGAATCATCCGCAATACCTTGTTGCCACGTGTAAGAGGCAAGGTGAAGGCTGACCCGTCAACCGGATACATCAGCAACACCACTATCAGCAGTTGGGACGCGCTTGTCAAATCCGCGCTGGAAAGCATGGTCAATTCGGAGGATATCGCGGACTTCGACATTTACATCAATCCAAAACAAATGGCTGTCAGCGACAAGCCTTTCAATATCAAGGTAAA
>ERZ778496.1682-NODE-1682-length-14962-cov-4.198564_pt1 | contig 14962 bp, 12 predicted proteins | sample MGYA00433099_ERZ778496 | MGnify/ENA primary metagenome ERZ778496 (study PRJEB29527, sample SAMN07138962) | mouse gut metagenome | material: feces | host: mouse | place: China:Nanjing | collected 2016-01-25 ... | reverse complement strand
GAACAATATCCTAAAGTAATGCGTGATATGGCTTGTGTAAGACTGCGTCCGACTGACGAAAAAGCAAGCGAACGGTATTGTTGTGTCTTATTGGCTAAGTTGTTTAAAATCTGTATCAATAAAAGACACAATACATAAAAGGGCAGAATATACAATGCTTCTCTACCAAGCGAAAACCAATGATTAAATCGAAAAATATCAACCGCAAAAACAATAAGATATAAACATCCGGTAAACGCCAAAGCTATAAGTATAGAAACAAATGCTAAATTATAGGCATCCACTCTGCGTGAAGGCTTCACTATCGCATTCTCATACCTCAAACATCCAATTACCGCTAAAATACTGGCACAACTGGAAAACACGCCCCACTCTCCCATTTCAGCAGGAGAATATAACCGCGACAGTACCAGCGTCGCCAGCATCGGTATGGCTTGCGCAATAAGAGTACCGGAACTTAGTGTGACTAAATTACGGGCAAAGTCGTTTTTTAATGAAATCAAATTACTTTCCTCCTTTGAACAATCCGAAACGCTTCAATAATTTCGGCGAAACGTCTTCATAGCCAATCACCGCCTCACGAATCAAATACAAATCCTCCTCCTCAATGACCCCCTTGGCTTTATCGCTGTGAAACAACTCCTTAAAACGCCGAGCACTGATTTCCTTCAAATCGGAACAATCCACAAAACGATTTTTACCATTCAAAAAAGCATACTTTTCAGCGGAAAGAGGATAATGCAACTGTTGTCTGCGAAACGGTAATCCCGGATTTATTTCCGAATTGATCAAAACAAAGCCTAACGCATTTCCCTCCAAATCATGCCCCAAGACAATGAAGTATTTATTGCGCCCATCATCGTCCGGAACTTTGCCTTTGATTTTCTCCTCGCTATCCAAGTGCATCCGGAACACCTCTCCGACACCGACATGAGAAATAAATATTCTCTCCACGGTTTCTTGTGGCAAGAGGTCGCCGAATTGTCCCTGTTTCATCCCTTCTTCAAATATTTTTCAATGGCTTCCTGTTCTCTCAGATAACCGATAAATTCGGGAAGTGCGCCACCCGCCTGTGCAATCAGCAAAGGATCCATCGAAGAATTTTTCTTGGCGTCCCAGGCAGCCTGCCAGGCAATGTCATGGGAATCCCGGGACAATTGCAGCGAATCTTTGGACAAATTCTCTCTTATGGAAACATCCAAGCTATCGACATCCGCCCTGCTCAATTCATCCATATCCGGTTCTTCGGCAGCCTGAATGAAATAATAACAATCAGCTTCTCCCGGTTTCAACGCTTGAGACAACTGGTGCAACAAAGAACCTTCCGCGGCATGTTCCGCATGAATGGCAACCTTGACAGCATTATACAAAAAAGAAGGCACCGGACCACGCTCCAAAGCGCAAAACGTATCTTTGACCAAATGTTTTCCATAGATGGCATAATGTTGACGTTCTGCAAAATAAAGGATTTTAAACAAGTGAATAAAATCCAACTCCCCGCATTGTTTCAAAATGTAGAGAGTAGCAGCCTTCAATTTCAACAAATCATGAATAACCATCATAATAAACTTTTTACGGTACAAAGATACGACTTTTCTGCCATAAATGGAAATAAATCACACCGATCGCCTACAAACTCCAATACTTCAACTCATGAATCTTGTCCCGATACATTCCTTTCACATCCACCAATACGGCTTTATCACAAGTCAACGATTTGAAATACTTCTCATCCAATCCTTGGTAAGCATCGTGCGATACCGCAACGACCACCGCATCATAATTATCCCGCGGTTTCTCCATCAATTTGAAACCATACATCTTTTTCACGTCTTCCGAATCGGCATACGGGTCGACAACATCCACCTCCACGCCGAAATCTTTCAACTCGTTGATGATGTCTACCACCTTGGAATTGCGGATATCCGCCACATTCTCCTTAAAGGTCATGCCCATCACCAAAATCCGCGCGCCCAATATCGCTTTTCCCATGCCAATCAATTTCTTTACCAATTTCTTGGCAATGTAGCCGCCCATGGAGTCATTGATAAATCGACCGGCACTGATAATCTGGCTGTGGTATTTCAATTCATTGGCCTTATATACCAAATAATACGGGTCTACCCCGATACAATGCCCTCCTACCAGACCGGGATAAAACTTCAAAAAATTCCATTTCGTTCCGGCAGCTTCCAGCACATCATACGTATTGATACCGATGCGGCTGAAAATAATGGACAACTCATTCATCAAGGCTATATTCACATCCCGCTGTGTGTTCTCGATAATTTTGGCAGCTTCCGCCACTTTCACATTCGGTGCACGATGTACACCCGGCTTCACCACCAATTCATACACTTTCGCCACCGTATCCAACGCCTCGGCATCACATCCCGACACAATCTTAATCGTATTGGGTAAGGTATGCACTTTTTCTCCCGGATTAATACGTTCCGGTGAATAACCGTACTTGAAATCCACCCCTGCTTTTAAACCCGAAATCTCTTCCAAGATGGGCAAACAATCCTCTTCCGTACATCCCGGATAAACCGTAGACTCATACACCACATAATCGCCTTTTTTCAATGCTTTCGCCACCGAACGCGTTGCACCCAGCAATGGCGTCAAATCCGGCTGGTTGTGCTCATCTATCGGCGTAGGCACCGCCACAATAAAAAAGGAGGCTTTCCGCAACTCATCAATGGAGGATGTAAACTCGATGTTCGCATTTTCAAAAGCCTCCCGCTCCAGTTCCTTGCTCGGATCCACCCCCTCCCGCATCTTTGCCAAACGCTCTTCATTAATATCAAACCCGATCACGGAAATCTTTTTTGCAAACTCCAGGGCTATCGGTAAACCCACATACCCTAATCCGACCAAAGCTAACTTGGCTTCTTTATTCACTAATTTGTTGTACATGATTATAAATTGAAAGGAAAGTGTGTATTCATTACAATTTAGAGACTTGTCCGTCTTTCAAACAGTATTTTTCATGGCTTTCCGGACATTCCGCCCACCCCTCTGCATCAAACTCCAGCCGATGACCGTATTCACTCATCCAACCGATTTGCCGGGCAGGATTACCCACCAGCAAAGCATAAGCCGGGACTGTCTTTGTGACCACCGCTCCCGCCCCAATAAAAGCATAAGCTCCAATGTCATGGCCGCAAACAATGGTGGCATTGGCACCAATGGTCGCCCCTTTCCCCACATGCGTTTTGGCATATTGCGACTTCCTGTTTACCGCACTCCGCGGGTTCGTCACATTGGTAAACACACAGGACGGTCCCAGAAAAACATCGTCCTCACAGGTCACGCCCGTATAAACGGACACATTATTCTGTACCTTAACGTTATTTCCCAATACGACCTCCGGCGAAATCACCACATTCTGCCCGATGTTGCAATTTTTCCCCAGCGTACAGCCACTCATAATATGGCTGTAATGCCATATTTTAGTACCTTCTCCGATACAGCATCCCTCATCGACAGTTGCCGTATCATGAGCAAAATAATTTTGCATAAAATAGATTTATTTGAAGAAGTCTTTAATCCGGTCAATCACCAAATCCTGCTCTGCCTCGGTCAATTCCGTATGGATGGGCAAGGAAAGCACAGAGTTTGCCAACCGTTCTGCTACATCCAACGCCCCGGCAGACCGGGTGATATGCTGAAATGCCTCCTGCTTTTGCAAAGGAAGCGGGTAATAAATCATGCTTGGTATACTGCCATCCGCCAAATATTGCTTCAACGCATCGCGCTTCCCGTCAAGCACTTTCAATGTGTATTGGTGATACACATGCGTGCTTGCCGGCAATTCCTCCGGCACTACAATCCCGGCTACATCCTGCAAGCGGGAAGAATAATATTGAGCCGCCTCATAACGCGCCCGGCAATACTCATCCAAATGTTTCAACTTGGCGTTCAGCACCACCGCTTGAATCGTGTCCAAACGCGAATTGCAGCCGATTACCTTGTGATGATATTTCACCTGCTGGCCGTGATTGGCAATCATCCGGAGACGCACCGCCAACATATCGTCATTTGTAAAAATAGCCCCGCCATCACCATAACAGCCTAAGTTCTTGGAAGGGAAAAACGACGTACACCCGATATGCCCCATCGTTCCGGTATGTTTCTTCGTCCCGTCCGAAAAAGTATACACGGCACCGATAGCCTGCGCATTATCCTCCACTACGTATAAACCATGCTTTTCCGCAAAACGCATAATCGGCTCCATATCACACGACTGTCCGAACAAATGCACCGGAATAATTGCCCGCGTTTTCGCACTTAATGCTCTTTCCAGATTGTCCGCCGTCACATTGAACGTAGCATAATCCACATCCACCATTAGCGGTGTCAATCCCAACAAACCGATTACCTCAGCCGAAGCCACGTATGTAAAAGCCGGAACAATCACCTCATCCCCCGGCTTCAACTCCAATGCCATCAGCGCTATTTGTAGAGCATCCGTTCCGTTTGCACAAGGAATAGCATACTTAGCCCCTGCATAGGCTGCCAAATTATCGGTAAACTCCTTAACTTGAGGGCCATTAATAAAAGCGGAAGTTTCTATCACTTCCCGGATGCCGGCATCCACTTCGTCCTTGATTTTAAGATACTGACCGTGAAGGTCTACCATTTGCAGTTTCATATCCTCCCTGTATTAAATTACCAACCAAAAGGATGTTTTGCCAAAGGCAACTTTGCCAAAGGATGATAATCCCCTTTCAAACCGATCGGTTCGGCGTGGCGGATATCATACACAATGTTAATGGCATTGCGGGCATCCTCTATACCGAATCCCTTACCTGCCAAAATATGCTTGTAACTTTCCGTATGCAACTCGGTAAATCCTTTACTAAACTCAAATTCCTCGCCGTCAATGTTAATTGTCCGGTAAGTGCGTTTTTCACCTTCCACGGCATTCTCCGGAAGATTGTCGGCATTGATACTCAAAAAATAACGTACGCGTGCCTTTTCCAACTCCAAATACCCGGCAGCCCGGTCATGCGTATACACATGCACCACGTTCTTCTTTACAGAGCCAAAAACCCAGGAAAGCATATCATAAAAATGCACCCCGATGTTCGTTGCAATCCCCCCGCTCTTATGCACATCCCCTTTCCAGCTTGTATAATACCAGTTTCCACGGGAAGTAATATATGTCAAATCCACATCATAGACTTTATCCTTCGGACCGTTTTCAATCTTCTTCTTTAAATCAATAATAGACTGATGCAGACGCAATTGAAGTATAGTATAAATCCGGTGCCCCATTTCGTTCTCCACTTTTTGGAGGGAATCGACATTCCACGGATTCAACACCAACGGTTTTTCACAAATCACATCCGCCCCCAGCCTCAAACCGTAACGCATGTGTGCGTCATGCAAATAATTGGGAGTGCAAATAGAAACATAGTCTATTTCACTATCCGTGCCTTTCAACTTACTGCAATAGCGGTCAAACAACTCATGCTCCACAAAAAAAGAAGCTTCCGGGAAAAAACTATCCATAATTCCCACACTGTCAAACCTATCGTAAGCAGCCACCAAACGGTTGCCAGTATCTTTAATCGCACGTAAATGACGCGGAGCAATATACCCCGCCGCCCCTATCAAAGCAAAATTTTTCATTATCAAAAGGATTATAAATCTTATAAAAAAAGATTAAGAAAGGTTTATACTATTTATTCAAAATAAAATCATTCTGTGATTCCTTACGTCAACCCCTACTCTTTGCCTGTTTACCTCCCCCCTATCTCCCCGTCCGAAAGCAGCTCTCCCTTATACACACTGCCGTTACTCTTCCGTTTCAACTCCGAATCAACTCCGTTCGAGAACGGCGGAGAATGGGAAAAGATTCATTCTGGCAACAAGTGTGTCTATAAGAAATAAGATTGAGCACAGGGTTTTATAGCAAACATGAACAACAGGTAATATCAAACAAAGGTTTCTTGCAGGCATTGTCTGCATATTCCTTTAAGTGCCCATGCAAGGCAGAATATCTGTTCTTCGCTGTTTTTCGGGAATGTTTCACTTCCATGAAACATTAATTCCATAATCTGTTGTTTAAGTCTTGGAGCTAATGATGCAAGACTGATACTGGAAGTTATTTCATAAAACAACGCAAGTACCTGATAACTTACGATACTTTTCTTATCAAGAAACAAAACCCGCTTGCTGTAATATTCCCACAAGCAACGGAGTTGGTAGTCGTAGGTCGTGTCCAAAAGCATGTCCGAATTGCGGCAAAGGAGGAGAAGGCGTTGCAGGGCTTCACAATCTGATATGCCTATCCAATGGTCGCCGTTTACCAAGGCGTCCGTCCACGTTGCTAATTTTCCCCGGAAGTGGAGCATCATTTCTTCTTCCTCGCGCTCCGCTTCATCGAGGTCACAACATAATTCGACAATCAGCCGACAAATTTCAAATTCCATTTTCGGTTTTTCGTTCAACCGACCGACGGATAGCTCTTGAAGGTAATTCCTAACTGCCTCATACGCCAACGTGTCGCATCGTTGCTGCTTTTCACTATCCACCGCACACAAGGTCGGGTTGAGCAGCAATTGATACAACATATAAATCAAAGGAACGCGGCACTCCAAATCGAACCCGGGTTCATTCAACCGATCATCGCATATCGCATACAATTCATCTATGCGTTGACGGTAGAACTCCCTACTGCCATATTCTTTTTCCTGGTCAAGGACGACTACCATATTGTGGACGGCAATATAACTCCGGGCAAGGGATGAGAGAGCCATATCCGACAAGTCAGTGCCAAGCGGTTGTTCCGTTAGCTGTTTTAATAAATAGCTTAATTTGTCGGTACTTACGTTCTCTTTCATCGGAATCGGATAGTTTCTCCTCCACTTTATCAATGTCCCAGCCATTTGTCGTAATCTTCCAGTTGTTTTATCAAACGGAGTTTATTTTTCTTCGGAGCGGATTCTTTGCGCCAACAATCAATAATGACATGTGACTGGGCATGCCAAATGCTGTTGTTTGTACAACCATACAAAACAACAAGTAAAAGGGCACGCGACTGTTCTGCCCGAACAAGAGGAAGCAGAGCCCGAATTGTTCCGATAAGCTTTTCACATTCCTCCTTAGCCCCCGATACGGTATAAACCTGGAGTAAAAGTGCATAAAGTTTACAACGCATCACATCCGAATCCATTTGCAGGTTACCGTATTGTTGCAAAACTTCGGAAGCCAGTTTTTTGTCCTCCTCCGTTATGCCATTACCACTATAATACCGTCCAAGTGCCTCATGCAATCCTATCTGAATACGTTCGTTATCCAATCGGGTATAAATGTGTTTGCTTTTATCATTTAAAGCAATGACTTCATATTGACCGGGACGGACGTGTAACAACGGTATCCACATCCAGTTTTCCAAACATACCATAATATCTTTCTGCCCGGCTCCCGGCTGAATAACAATAGTTGCTTCCACACCTTTAAATTGTCCTTCTGTAATGCGCACCCGGTCACCTTTCATCAACCGCCCCGGCTCCGGAAAATAAACAGGAAGGACGTCGGAATATGAACGGGCAATCCATTGCAGATTTTCCATGGCTGAGTCAGATAAATAAGGATAGTAATCGCCCCCCTTTTCCCGCACCCGGGGTAGAAAATTATACCAAGGCAACACCTGTTTCATGCGGTACAGTTCATTTTCTGATGAACGGATAAAAACATAGTTGTAAAGCAACGGATGTTCAGTATTTACCAACATCTTTCCTTTCTGTTTTACTTCCACATAAGAAGGGGCGAAAAACTCAAATGCAGGTTCGTTACAACGCAAACGGCGGTCAAGCTCTTTCTGTAATCCTTTTGCCCGACCCCTATGACAAGAAGGAAGTACCATCACGTACCATCTTACCGCACGACTGTTTTGCAAAGCCGCCAATAACTCAACGTCCGGAGTTTTTTCCTTATTCATAGACATTCCACGGCCATATCAGTGAATTTATCAAAACACTGAAAAACAAAACATTACACCCAAATTAAAAGGAATTACTGAAAATTCCGTCTTTTTTTCCTTCCTCATAGCGAATGGATACGCCTTCTCTCTCCAAAGTCCGGTTTACTCCCCTTAAGTGTTCGCACACTCTCTTGATAAGAGATAGGTAAATAATCACTATATAGTCTAATCTACTTATATACAAAATTCTGAATCAGATGTGACTTGTTGTTTTGCTAAACATTGAAGTGAATAATTGCTTCCAAAAGAAAATATAATCTGATTTTTGAAATGGCATGTTTCGATATTTCGAGATTTTATCTACTTTTGTGTTATCTTGTTTGTCTCTTATCAAGAGAACTTGTTTTTTGCTAAACGTTCCCTTTTCTTCACAAATCTTTTAAAATAAGCGTATTTGCTTTATCGATGACCGAACATTCCAAGGAGGCGAGATAAATTTGAGTGGTCAGTTCCGAATCGTGTCCCATCGCTTCACTGATCACAGCAAGAGGAATATTTTTGTTTCTGGCTATGCTTGCCCAAGAATGGCGTGCTACATAAGTGGTCAAAGGTATCGACAAACCAATCCGGGCTGCCACCCTTTTCAGATTCAAATTGACTGCATACAAGCTGTTTTTATACTGTTTCCGGACTTTTTTAGCATCCATTACTGTAATAATCGGCAATAAATAGGGCCAATCAGGCATTACACGCACCTTGTATTTGTCCACAATTGCCTGCATGCATTCTTCCCATTTGACAGAAAGCTGCTGCCCCGTTTTCCGCCTGCGATAGACAAGTACGCCGTTTTTAAGGTCGGATTTTTGGAGATAAGCCATGTCAACGAAGGACATGCCCCGGGTATAAAAACTGAACAGAAACATATCCCGGGCAAAATCCAAAGCAGGATAAAACGTTAAATCCAATTCCTTTATTTTCCGAATTTCTTTCAGCGCCAAAGCCCGTTTAACAGTTTTGTCAATACCAGTATAGACATGCCGGAAGGGGTTGCGCTGTTCTACTATTCCCTTCTCTACTGCCCGATTATAGACAGCACGCAGAATACGCATATAAAAAGAAATCGTATTCATAACTATCCCGCTTGCTTTCAGATAAGCCTCGTACTCCTGCATTAAATCGGAGGTCATTTCTTCCATCAGCACGTCCTTTCTGTTCTGAAAGCGCAAGAAACTGCTAAGCGTGGCGGTATAAGTCTCCGCTGTCCGATCCCGATTAAGACGTTTCAGTTGTACAATAACCTCCTTCATAAAGCTGAAAAAAGAATCATCCGTAACGGTGTCCTGAAACTTTCGGATAATATCATCTGCGGTATAACTGTTCCTAGAGGTGTTGACCAAAGAAACGGATATTTTCTCCAACCGCCGGATATCCCTGTTTATACGCCCCCGAAGCAAAAGCAGGTAGCCATACCGTTCATTATTACAACCACAGAGAATAACTGTGGCCCGGTTTTCATTCCATTCCTCCGCATAAATGCGGTAGTTTGTTTTTAATTGCCGGACAACCCGGCCCCGTATGATTTGATAATAGATTGTACCCTCTTTACCTCTCACAGAAGAAGGCCGGAATTTTACTTTAATTGATGTCATTGGAATAGTCATAATTTATCTCTGTTTAAAAAACCTTAAAATATAAATTCACCCCTTATCTAAAATATTTCCGCAAAATTCAGGCAAGCCGTGTTTTGTGTTCGGACGGCAAATACGTATCTTTACTCCGATTTAATCTTCTCTCCGGAAGAAAAATAGAGGGCTGTAATGGATTACAAACACGACATTATATCTATTCCTAAAAGTATTCTGCTCGCAGGGATAATCCTATATGCATGCCTTGGCGCTTTTGCCGGGAAACCCAATCACGTCCCTTTTCCCATAAATACTCCAGACAGCACGGTTATTTCATCCGATGTTGATTCTATAGCGTTTTCACGCCGTTTTATACATCGAATCGGAGTAGAAATGCGACCTTCCTATATTTTTCCCACTCACCCTTTTCTACAGGCAGAAAATGAAGACCTCTCCCCCATTCGGTATTCACACTCCAGCCACATAAAATATTCTTTTCAATTCCAACCAGGCTGCAATGCAGAGCGGATTTACGGCGGCTCTTACCAAGGCATCGGATTGGCTCATTTCTATTTCAGAAGACAAAAAGAATTGGGTTCCCCCATTGCATTATATCTGTTTCAAGGTGCACGAATTACCCCATTAACATCGTGGTTATCGCTCAATTATGAATGGAATTTCGGACTGTCTTTCGGCTGGAAGCCTTACAATTTCGAGACCAACAGTTATAACCGGGTTATCGGTTCGAAACTGAATGCCTATATCAATACCAATTTTTATTTGAATTGGATACTGTCACCCCGATTGAACCTAAATACAGGAATTGCCCTCACCCATTTTTCCAACGGCAACACCAATTATCCTAACGCGGGTTTAAACACCATCGGAATACAACTCGGACTGACGTATAATTTCAATAAAAAACAGGATTTTCTTTCCCGTCCTGCTTTTATTCCTGCGTTTCCGCGCCACATCAGTTATGACCTCGTTCTATTCGGTTCCTGGCGAAAGAAGGGAATCTCCTGGGGAGAGACACAAGTCGCTTCACCGGACACCTATATGGTCATGGGATTTAATTTTGCCCCCATGTACAACTTCGGATACAAGTTTCGTATGGGAATATCCCTCGACGGCGTATACGACGGGAGCGCCAATGTCTATACCGAAGATTATATTTATGGTACCACCCAGGAATTTTTCATACCTTCTCTTCACAAACAACTTGCATTGGGGATTTCTGGACGATGCGAATATGTCATGCCTTACTTTACCGTGGGTGTAGGTATGGGAGTTAATCTCCTCCACGGAGGAGGCGATTTGAAAGCCTTTTACCAAATTTTAGCTCTTAAAACCGAAATCACACGCAATACGTTTATCCACATCGGCTACAATCTCAAAAACTTTGAAACGCCTAATTTCCTCATGTTGGGTATCGGCATCCGCTTTCACAATAAGTACCCCTCCTGCTACCGCCGTTAAATAAAAGATAATCCGCCAACAAGTTGTTAAATGAGTGTTCGTTTCTTATCTTTGCATAGAACAGCATTTCAGCATAGTCCTGGTTCACAGGAGATTGTCTGTAATTAGCATCATCTTTATAAAAAATACATAGTCTATGAACAATTTTATCTTTCAGAACCCAACCCGTCTCATCTTCGGAAAAGGGATGATTGCCGAACTTGCAAAAGCCATTCCTGCCAACAAAAGAATCATGGTTACTTTCGGTGGCGGAAGTGTGAAGAAAAACGGCGTATATGAACAGGTACAAAAAGCCCTTCAAGGCCGGGAATATATTGAATTCTGGGGCATAGAACCCAATCCTGCCATTGAAACTTTACGCAAAGCCATCACTTTAGGAAAAGAGCACAACACTGATTTCTTGTTAGCTGTAGGCGGAGGCTCAGTATTGGACGGAACCAAACTTATCTCTGCCGGATTAAAATATGACGGAGATGCCTGGGATTTGGTGAAAAAAGGAGCTTATCACGATACAGTACCCTTGGGTAGTGTACTGACCCTCCCCGCTACGGGTTCGGAGATGAACAGCGGCGCTGTAATCTCCCGCCACGAAACCCAGGAAAAATATCCTTTTTACAGTAATTATCCCGTATTCTCCATCCTGGATCCGGAAACGACTTTCAGTCTTCCTCCCCACCAAATTGCCTGCGGACTTGCAGACACATTCGTACATGTCATGGAACAATACCTGACTACACCCGGCCAATCCCGCCTCATGGATCGTTGGGCAGAAGGGATACTGAAAACTCTGATTGAAATTGCGCCCCAAATCCGGGAGAACCAGCACAATTACGATATCATGGCAGATTTCATGTTATCGGCAACCATGGGCCTGAACGGCTTTATAGCAATGGGTGTAACCCAAGATTGGTGTACACACATGATTGGACACGAATTGACCGCCCTCCACGGATTAACCCACGGCGCCACACTGGCAATTGTTTTTAATGGTACATTACGTACTCTCCGCACGCAGAAAAAAGATAAAATTCTCCAATACGGAGAACAGGTATGGGGCATCACAGAAGGCGATGCTAGTGTCCGCATAGAGAAAACCATAGAGAAAACAGAAGCTTTCTTCCAAAGTTTAGGATTATCAACCCGGCTCAGTGAAGAAAACATCCCCGATTCAACCATTCTTGAGATTGAACGCCGCTTCAACGAACGCCATGCCGCTTTTGGTGAAGCCGAAAATGTAGACGGAGCTATAGCACGGAAAATTCTGGAGAACTGCAAGTAATCCAGAAGTGACTCGACTATAAAAAAAATAAGGTATTCAGTATGAATACCTTATTTTTTATTTCTTCAGTCTTCTGCTTAATCCACAGAAATCTCATCCACAAACAAAAAGGCCGGATGCTCTTTTCCCCCATGCCATGCCGGGATTTTGTCCTCAGACAATGCCGTTACCTTAACAAAACGGGCTTTCACCGGGTCAAATGTCTGCGTATGGGTATATACTCCATTCCGGTCGGTAGCCGTCATAGCCGGATAGTCTTCGGAAGCCACTTTTTTATAAGTCGTCCCATCTTCCGATACTTCTACCATCATGCCTCTGGCATCAAATACCCAATCGCCTTTTTCCACACAGGTATTCATGGAAACCGTCGTAATTTCTGTCGGCACTCCCAAATCAATCACAGCCTCCATATTGTTTTTATAAAAAGCAATCCAGCGACCGGTTTTGTAATTGCCGTTCCCCTTCAATCCATCCACCAATACACCTGCTCCGTTAAATTGGTAGGCCTTGTTAATCGGTTGAAGCATTGTAACCGGCTTCGTGGTAGATTTGGAGAACTCCACCTTTTCCGAAGCCACCCGGCTTTTTCCGGAAGGGCGTACTGCTACCGCCTTTAGTTCTACATTCTCTTTCAAATCAAATGCACCCGTATATTTTGAAGAAGCCGTTGTCGGTTCACTGCCATCCAGAGTATAATATATATCAGCGTCACCTACTGTAGACAAATCAACCTTTATCACTCCGGCCTCAAAATCGGGACGGATGTCCGCTTTCACATCATACAGGTGTTTGGCAAAGTTATAGCCTTTCATCTGATAGATATTCAGCATCGCAGGAATACGGGCTATAAAATCATCATAGTTTTTCTTTTCCGGCATAGTCCACTGCACTTCAGCCAAAGCACTCATCCGAGGCAATTCCATGTATTCTACCTGGCTGTATTCCGGTACATATTCCGTCCACAAATTAGCTTGTACTCCAATAATGTATTTCTGTTCTTCCGGAGTCAGCGAGGGAGCAAGCGGCTCAAAGCTATAAACTTTTTCCAACGGCACATATCCGCCAATTGCCATCGGTTCATTTTCCACATCCTTAGACTGATAATAATCAAAATACATATATGTATTGGGAGTCATGATTACATCATGTTTCAATTTAGCGGCCTCTATACCACCGGCAGTACCTCTCCAGGACATGACAGTGGCATTCGGAGCCAATCCTCCTTCCAGGATTTCATCCCATCCGATAATCTGCCTTCCGTGGTTGTTCAGAAAGTTCTCCGCATGAGAGATAATAAAACTCTGCAATTTCTCTTCTGCAGTATGTTTGGCATCTTTTCTCAATTTCAAGGCCTTGATGCGAGCCTGACATTTCGGACATTTTTTCCAACGCACTTTCGGACATTCATCTCCTCCGACATGAATATATTCGGACGGAAAAATTTCTATAATTTCGGCCAGTACCCCATCAATAAAATCAAGCGTTTTGTCGTTGCCGGCACAAAGTACATCCTCGGATACCCCCCAAATCGTCCACACATCATAGGGTCCGCCCGTACATCCCAATTCCGGGTAAGCCGTCAAAGCAGCCTGCATGTGTCCTGGCAAATCAATTTCCGGAATAACCGTAATATGACGGTCTTTTGCATAAGCTACAATTTCCTTGGCTTCTTCCTGAGTATAGAATCCACCATAAGGTTTTCCGTCATATTTCCCGCTATTATGCCCAATAACTGTCTCTTTGCGCTGAGCACCTTTAATGGTCAATTCAGGATATTTCTTGATTTCTATTCTCCACCCCTGATCATCCGATATGTGCCAATGGAAACGGTTGATGTTATGCAACGCCAGCATATCAACAAATTTTTTGATAGAATCCACCGGAAAGAAATGGCGGGAAACATCCAGATGCGCTCCACGGTAAGCAAAACGAGGGAAGTCATTGATTTCAACAGCAGGCAATACCACTGCTGCTCCTTTCACCAACGGAAGTGACTTCCGCAAAGTCTGAATACCGTAAAATACACCGGCTTCGGTCAACGCATCTATGACTACGCCTTCTCCATTCACCTTCAACTGATAAGCTTCGGGATTAGAGGACTGCAATGCCAGTTGCAGTGCTATTTTATCTTTTCCTGCCGTACCTACTTCTACTGCCAATCGTTTACCTGTAGCCTCCTGAATGTAATCAGCCAGAAACTCTGCGTTTTTCTGCATCGCATCATTGCCTTCCGGATAAACAATTTTCACATTTTCATTCAAAACAAAGGATTTATCCTGCTTTTCTATAATTTCCTGGGGCAACGGAACAACCCGATAGTTTGCAGACTTTTGCTCTACAGTACAAGCAAACATTACCCCTATAACAACCAACCAACCGGCCAGCTTAAACATTTTTTTCATACATCAGTTATTTATTGGTTTTTATTTTATTATTTCACATCCTAACACAATAACGCCGAAATTCAAACGTTTTCTATTCAAAACGCAATATTAAAGATAATCAGTTAAAATTACAAAAACACATCTCTTATAATACACAGAATGCATAAAATAGAATGTATTTCCCCTGAAATAAAAAAAGAGACCTGATACAGGTCTCTTCCGTTTCGTCATTCTCTCGTTAGCTTATGCCTGTCCCGGA
>ERZ778496.1679-NODE-1679-length-14993-cov-3.921007_pt1 | contig 14993 bp, 13 predicted proteins | sample MGYA00433099_ERZ778496 | MGnify/ENA primary metagenome ERZ778496 (study PRJEB29527, sample SAMN07138962) | mouse gut metagenome | material: feces | host: mouse | place: China:Nanjing | collected 2016-01-25 ... | reverse complement strand
CCGGTGCTAAAAAATTCCTCAAAAAATACAAAGACACCGCCAACGCCATAATCGGACATTTCGGACTTGGCTTCTACTCGGCATTCATGGTGGCGAAAAAAGTCGTAATCCGTTCACTCTCATATAAGGATGGATCAAAAGCTGTGCAATGGGAATGCGACGGTTCTCCGGAGTTCTCGATGGAGGAAATCGATAAGGCGGAACGCGGTACGGATATCATACTCTACATTGATGATGACAACAAGAATTATCTTGAGCAATCTGAAATTGACGCACTGCTCAAGAAGTATTGCCGCTTCCTTCCGGTACCTGTCATATCAGGCAAGGAGCAGGAATGGAAAGACGGCAAGTACGTCGACACCGACCGCGACCGCATAATCAACTCAACCGAGCCGTTATGGCTTAAGAAGCCTGCCGATCTGACCGATGATGACTATCTCAAATTCTACCACGACCTCTATCCCGGCCAGGATGACCCGCTGTTCTGGATTCATCTCAACGTAGATTATCCCTTCACGCTCACCGGCATACTCTATTTCCCGAAAATCAAAAACAACATCGAGGTAACCAAAAACCGCATACAGCTCTACTGCAATCAGGTCTATGTAACCGACTCGGTAGAAGGGGTTGTGCCTGAATTCATGATGTTGCTTCAGGGTGTCATCGACTCTCCCGACATACCTCTTAACGTGTCACGCTCATATCTCCAGAGCGACTCGGCCGTCAAGAAGATTTCCGGATATATAACCAAGAAAGTAGCCTCTCGACTTGAAGAAATATTCAAGAACGACCGCAATGACTTTGAGGCCAAATGGGACGACATCAAGATATTCATCGAATACGGCATGCTCACCGACCAGAAATTCTGTGACTCAGCGATGAAATTCGTGCTTCTTAAAGATGTCGACAACAAATATTTCACCCTTGAAGAATACCGCACTCTGATTGAACCGCAACAGACCGACAAGGACGGAACAGTTATCTATCTCTACGCGACTGACAAAACCGCTCAATACAACTACATCCGCTCAGCACAAGACCGCGGATACTCCGTGCTGCTGATGGACGGTCAGCTTGACAGCCATTTCATCGGTCTGCTCGAGCAGAAAATCGAGAAAAGCCACTTCGTGCGTGTCGACTCTGATATCATTGACAATCTCATCAGAAAAGAGGACAAGAAAGAGGCTGACCTCACGCCGCTGCAGCGCAACATACTGTCCACACTCTTCCAGTCGCAGATACCGGCTGTAGAGGGTGCCAATTTCATCGTAACATTTGAGGCGCTCAACTATCAGGACAATCCTGTTGTCATCACTCAGAACGAGTATATGCGTCGCATGAAAGAGATGGCCGCAATGCAGCCCGGCATGAATTTCTATGGCGAACTTCCCGACAGCTACAATCTCATTGTAAACACCGAGCAATCACTCGTAAAACGCATCAAAGAAGCTGCTGACGAAGCTCTTGAGGCAAAGGTACTCCCGATGCAGACAGAGATTGACTCGAAAAACGAGGAGATAACACGACTCCGTGAAAGCAAGGAAGAAGCCGACAAGACCAAATCGACCGAACTTGAAAAAGAGGTTGGCGCTATCCGCGAAAACATGTCAAAACAGATTAGCGAATATGCCGCGACACAACCGCTGGTAAAACAGCTCATCGATCTCGCACTCCTCGGCAACGGCCTGCTCAAGGGCGCGCAACTCAGCGACTTCATACGCCGCTCCGTAGAGTTGCTCTGACAACTGACATACATTTGAAATTACCGAAGTCCGGCTCCTGTGATGAAGCCGGACTTCTGCTTTATTTCTATTCTGCAATTGTTATCACAGGTGTCAGAATGCCTCGCCGATAGCGAAAAGTATGCCGGAAGTATGTCGTCCGAATCCGTAGTCGATACGTGCGTTGACATTGTGCTTGAACTCAAACCGGAGTCCGATACCGAAATTCGGCAGCCATTCGGGCTTGATATCCTCACGCCGGAACTCTCTCGGAGCCGCGAACAGCGCTGCCCCTCCAATCCATGCCGTAGCGCCGAGACGGCGATAAATATTCTGTCGGTATTCAAGCTGCGATGCAATCTGGCAGTTGTCGATATATGAGCCCATATAGTAGCCACGCATGCGTATGCCGTCAGAGGCTATCATCTCACGCATTGTCCACGGCGTGTGCGAGGTGTTGAAACTCGCATAGAGGTCATAGGCAAGCACAGCGCCGCGCCAAAGGCGGAAATAGGTGTTGGCAATGAACGTGTGATTGAAGAATGACGCCGGCGCTGAACCCAGTGCTTTCCAGAAAAACATCGGGCGATAAGCCAAGTGCAGTCCGCGTGTGGGGGTGAGCAGATTGTCGCGGGTGTCAAATTCAAACGATGCACCGACTCCCGTCACGTAATACTGCCGTCTCTCGCCGAGCATGTACTCAGGGTTCTGTATATCACGCGCGTCGGTATAGTCGGCATGCAGACACAGTCCCGCATAGAAATTACGGCTTAACTTGTAGATATAGTCAGCCTGAAGGTCAATCTGCCGTCTGTCATAGCGCGATTTTGGATTATTGGCTGTCTGTTCGGAGTTTATACCCCAGAAATCAAGACGTTTCCGATAAAGCTCTATCTTATAGCTCAGGCGTGAGCGCCGGTCAGGAAAGAGATTGTTGCCTTTAAGCGTCAGTACATAGAAACCGTTGAGCGATGCATTTATTGACATAAACACATCTGACGGTTGCATGACCGAGTCTCTGCGGTCAACGCGATAAAGCGCCGTTAGAGCACCGCCGATACCAAACCCCGCCTCTCGTGTATATGACGGAGTAATTGCAAAACTCATGTCAATCGGCTTTTCATGCGTGCGGTCGACATTTCCGCGGATAAGAGTCGAGAGATAACGGCGCGCCCATTGCGGTGCCCAATAGAGCAGCCCGATGGAATCGGCATAATTGGTCTCGCGCGAAATGAAGTCAACCGACATCCTGCCCTTTGTAACAGTTGCGGAGTCACCCGGCAGACGTTTGTCCTTTCCTACAGGCGGAATCTTGAAATATGGATTAGTTATAATATTGCCCGCATCACTGACCTGCGTATCCACAACAATTGTGGTGTCGGAAGGATTAACCGCCGACACCACAACGTGTATCATTAAAATGAATACTGACAATATTGCTACGCGAGCCTTGTTCATATCAAAACATCACGCAAGCTTTATTTGATTTCTGTTGCCTCTACATCTTCGACACCATCATTTGAAGAAGCTGTGCCGGAAGACGCCTCGGCATCGGTGTCAGATCCGTCATTTTCCGGCTCATCTTTCTTATCTTCGGCAGCCTTTTTATCGGCAGCCTCACGCGCTGCAAGGATTTCGTCGGTGCGTGATGTCCACTGACGTTTTCCGAAAATTTTCTCGACATCTTCTGTGAATATGACTTCTCGGCTTATGAGCACGCCGGCAAGCTCTGTAAGGCCTTCCGAATGCTCGCTGAGTATCTGCTTCGCACGCTCATACTGCTCAGAGATGATACGAGACACCTCCTCGTCGATAATTCGGGCACGCTCTCCGGAATAAGGCTTGGAGAATCCATAGTCCGAACCGGTCGAGTCATAGTAACAGAGATTGGGAAGACGGTCGCTCATACCATAATAAACCACCATGGCGTAAGCCTGCTTGGTGACACGTTCAAGGTCGTTGACCGCACCAGTCGATATGCGTCCGAGAAACAGTTCTTCTGCTGCGCGTCCGCCGAGGGTAGCACACATCTCGTCGAGAAGCGCCTGGGAAGGCGTTATCTGTCGCTCTTCAGGCAGATACCATGCCGCACCGAGAGCCTTGCCGCGGGGCACGATTGTAACTTTAATAAGAGGATTGGCATAACGTAAATGCCATGATATAGTGGCGTGACCCGCCTCATGAATGGCTATAGAGCGTTTCTCCTCGTCAGTCGTGATTTTAGAGCGCTTCTCGAGGCCGCCGACAATACGGTCGACAGCATCGATGAAGTCCTGTTTTTCTACAGATTTCTTGTTGTGACGCGCTGCGATAAGCGCAGCCTCGTTGCAGACATTCGCTATATCGGCACCGGAAAATCCCGGAGTCTGCCGTGCAAGCAACTCGATATCCACAGAGTCGTCGATCTTGATTTTCTTAAGATGCACTTTGAATATGGCGACGCGGTCGTTGAGGTCGGGAAGCTCAACGTAAATCTGACGGTCGAAACGTCCGGCACGCATAAGCGCTTTGTCAAGAATATCGGCACGGTTGGTTGCAGCGAGGATAATCACACCGCTGTTTGACCCGAAGCCGTCCATTTCGGTGAGCAACTGGTTGAGCGTATTCTCCCGCTCGTCGTTAGCGCCCATATTGGGATTTTTGCCACGCGCACGGCCTACGGCGTCAATCTCGTCGATGAACACTATACACGGAGCTTTTTCCTTTGCCTGACGGAAAAGGTCACGCACACGCGACGCACCCACACCGACAAACATCTCGACAAAATCCGAGCCCGACATCGAGAAGAAAGGTACATTGGCCTCACCGGCCACCGCTTTTGCAAGCAGAGTCTTACCTGTGCCGGGAGGGCCTACGAGCAACGCGCCCTTGGGTATCTTGCCGCCGAGATCGGTATATCTCTGCGGATTTTTGAGAAACTCTACAATCTCCTCTATTTCAGTCTTTGCTTCCGACAGTCCGGCCACATCTTTGAATGTCACCTTATTGGGGCCGTCCTTGTCAAAAATCTGGGCTTTTGACTTGCCGACAGAGAACACGCCTCCGCCGCTTCCGTCGCGCCCTGACATACGCCTCATAATCAGAATCCAGAACACAATAAGCAGCACTATAGGGCCGAACGACCATATATATGTGCCGATGCTGCTTCCCTCCTCATACTGCACCGGGGCATTGAAGCGGCCGGAGCTTTTCCAGCCTTTTATTTCACGCTGAAACTCGCCGACATCGCCGATTTTTGTCCAGATCTTGGGCTCCTGACTACGTCCGGGAGTAAACTGGCTCGCCGGGAATATCGCAGAAGCCAGCGAATCGGAAAGATAAGCTGTCGCACGACCTTTCTTTGTGTCAATCACAAGCTTTGTTATGCCTGACAGATTATGCCGCGCACTGTCGTCAGGTGCGACCAAATTCTCAAATTCGGTATAGTTCTCTTCTTTTTCGATTGTATTGTCATCAAGATAAAATATACCGGCAAGGAAAAGGAGTATGATCGCATACATCCAGAACATGCTGAATTTTATCTGTCTTTTCTTGGGGTTTGGTCCGGGCATAATTTAAATGAGTTTTTGCAATATATTGTGGAGAATATACACTTCTGTAGATATGGCTCGTCGACCGTCGACATCAGTCAAGATCGGGAATGTCGGTTACCACCGCATCGCTCCAGAGATCTTCGAGATTGTAGCGCTGACGTATCTCGGGGCGGAACACATGCACGAATATGTCGCCATAATCAATCACAACCCATTCGGCATTGGAATATCCGTCATAGTTGTAGGGTTTAACTCTGCGTTGCTCAAGAAGATGCTCGCGCACATTGTCAGCGATAGCGTTGACCTGCATTGATGATGACCCTTCGCAGATGATGAATTTAGATGCCGCCGCGCCTTCGATATGGCTCATGTCAACGACTGTGATGTTATGTCCTTTTTTATCTTGGATACCGTCGATAATCAGTTGGTCGATGTTGTTGTTTTCGCTCATCAAGAGATTTTTATATTATGCGTTAAAATACTCGGTTACAGTTGAAACTCAATTATGGTTTTGGCTCACAAAGTTAATAAAAATTTTGCGTAGCGTTTTAACTATAACAACAAAAAAAGGAAAAAAGTCGAATAGAATGTTAAAATGATTGTCATCACTATTCGTAACGCAAAATTGAAGCCGGTTTCAGACGTGAAATAATCATTGACGGGAGCGCCATCACGGCTGTAGCAATGACAATCGCGGCTGCATTCAGAGCCAGCACCTGCCAGATTGTGATTTTCGCGGGAACAAACGAGATATAATACGACTCCGGATCGAGTGGCAGCAGATGAAACTGCTGTTGCAGCAATATCAGAGCCAAAGCCACAATATTGCCAACCACAAGCCCTTTAACTAGCACTTTCAGGTCAAGAAGAATAAACACTCGGCGTATCATTGAATTCGTGGCGCCGAGCATCTTGAGCGTCCCTATCATATTGATCCGTTCCAGTATAAGAATTATCAGTGATGCAATAAGTGTGAACGACGATATCGCTGTCATAAGCACAAGTATCACCACAACATTCGTGTCAAGAAGTGAGAGCCAGTTGAAATACACGGCTCCAGTACGAATAATGTTATCGGCATCAAGGTATTGAGTAAGCTGATGCGAATAGCAGGCCTGCGCGAGTGATGCCTGAAGCGACTGCCATGCCGGTACAATTTCTTCAAAGTCGAGACCGGTCACCTCCAGAGCGGCAGCACATCCGTCAGGAATACCTGCGAGTTTTCGCAATACCGACTGTGGGGCGTAAGCCACCACCTTGTCATACTCGCCGAAACCTGAGTCATATATCGCCGCTATCTTGAAATTGCGGATACGCATTTTGTCGGCGACAAAAAAGCAGGTGTTGATTTTATCTCCGACATTCAGTCCGAGCTGGCCGGCCACGACAGAAGATATGATGATGCTGTTGGGGTCATCGCCATTTTCGGGAACCGCACCGTCGACAATATTTCCGTTTATAAAACCTGCGTGTCCATCGCCACCGTATCCGCGAAACGCCACTGCGACAAAATCGCTGTCAGTCTTTAACATCGCAGGCATCTTCACGCACTCCCCGACCACTGCGCCGGGCAACACTGATTTTATCACCGACTCAACTTGCGCCACATTTTCAATCAGCGGCTGCGCGGAAACTATATCGGCCGACTGAGCCTGCACCGTGAGCTGCGCGTCAAACCCCACAAGCTTGTTGATAATCTCATGCTTAAACCCCGAAGTTATAGCTATGGTAATAAGCATAATCACCACCGACAGCACAACGCCGGCAGTTGAAATCCGTATCGACGTGCGCGTACGGTTGCCTTTGCCGTCACCGAGTCTCAGACGCCGGGCTATATATAAGTCAACACGCATGACAATATCGACAGACAATATCGGTTAGAATATCCACTGCTTGATTGACATCTCAGCGGCCGACACGTCCGGGATAAGCCTTCAAAGCCTCCCGGAGCACAACGAGAGCCTGTGCGAGATCCTCTTTGTTGAGAACGTAAGCCATGCGCACTTCGTTTTTGCCATGGTCGGGATGGGCATAGAAACCCGACGCCGGAGCCATGAACACTGTCGCTCCTTCATACTGGAAATCGCTCAGACACCACGAACAGAATTTCTCGGCGTCATCGACAGGCAGGCTTACTACCGTGTAGAACGCGCCCATAGGTATGGGAGAATAGCACCCGGGGATGCGGTTAAGGCCGTCGATAAGGAATTTACGCCGCTCGACATACTCATTATATGTCATCAGCATGTAGTCGCGGGAAGCATCAATCGAAGCTTCAGCCACTATCTGCCCCAACAAGGGCGGACTGAGGCGAGCCTGACAGAATTTCATTACATTCTTCTTTAGCTCCTTATGCTTTGTGATGATTGCTCCGATTCGGATGCCGCATTCACTATAGCGCTTCGACACGGAGTCAATCAGCACCACCTGTTCTTCAATTCCTTTGAGATGGAATGCCGAAATATACGGCGCCCCCGTATAGCAGAACTCGCGATAAACCTCGTCGGAAAACAGAAACAGGTCATGTTTCTTGACAAGGTCGCGTATCTGATTCATCTCTTTCTGGGTGTAGAGATAGCCTGTAGGGTTATTGGGATTGCATATAAGTATGCCTCTCGTCCTGTCGGTGATCAGTTCCTCAAACTTCGATACAGGGGGCAAGGCGAATCCCTCCTCTATTGACGACGGCACAGTGACAATCTTCGCTCCGGCCGAAATAGCAAATGCCATGTAATTGGCATAAGCGGGCTCCGGCACTATGATTTCATCGCCGGGATCAAGACACGCCATAAAAGCGAACAGCACCGCTTCCGAACCGCCGGTCGTGACGATTATGTCGTCGACATCCACATTAATGTTGAAACTCTGATAATACTGCTGCAACTTCTTGCGCAATGACAGCAAGCCCTCCGATGGGCTGTATTCAAGAGTTGTGCGGTCGATATGCTTGAGTGCTTCAAGCCCTTCGGCAGGCGACGGCAGGTCGGGCTGTCCGATATTAAGATGATATACTTTGACACCTTTGGCCTTTGCCTGATTGCTCAACGGCACAAGTTTGCGTATGGGTGATGCGGGCATAAGTTCGCCGCGCTGCGATATACGGGGCATATTATATGTATATGTGTTAGCGTTATTAATATTGCTGACATTGCGGTCAGGCTGATGAACGGATATGTGTATAACAAATTATTCCGCGAATGTTTCGCATGCCGCGCCTGCAATATCATGCAAAAATAGTAAATTTTAAGTTAAGAACATAACCTCAGCCGTTTTTTTATTTCAAAATTGTTTTCAATTTTATTATCTTTGCATTCAATTTATACCGATATGCTACGTTTTTTAAAGAACATACTGCAACTTGCAATCAATCCGTCAAGAGGCTGGGAAGATGTGTCGCATGACGCGGCTGAGCCTGCCGCATTGTGCCGCGACGGGCTGTATCCTCTTCTGGCCATAACGGCACTGTCTTGTGTAGGCGGCTTTTGGAAAATGGACTCAGCCACTACTCTGATTGCCGTGATACAGAACGCAATAGTGACATTCACCGCCTATTTCGCAACCATGTTCTTTGCGGAATTCACTATGGGACTGGCAATGGACCGCATATGTGACAAAGAGCCGTCGCCACGCAAGAATTCGACTGTAGTAATCTACTCAATTGCCATTCTTGCCATAATCAATATCATAATCAACATCATACCGCTCGACCTTGCCGTGCTGAGATTTCTGCCGATATATGTCGGATTCATCATTTACAAAAGCATGCGCTATCTGTCGGTGTCTCAGGACAAGACCGGCCATTACATGTTTCTGACCATATTCTCGATCATAATCCCGCCTTACCTGCTGATGTTTGTGTTTGACATTATCAAACCATGACCGCGGTCAGTGACGTTATATTACCGAATGACAACCATAATGACGAAATGAAACTTGCTAAAGACATAAATATAAAAAACAAACGCGCCACTTTCGACTATGCGATAGGCGACACGTTCACTGCGGGGATTGTGCTGACCGGAACTGAAATCAAGTCAGTAAGAATGGGCAAAGCATCGCTCGTCGACACATTCTGTTATGTGGAGAAAGGCGAAGTGTGGGTCAAAAACATGTATATTGCCGAATATTTCTATGGCACCTACAACAACCACAACGCCCGCCGCGACCGCAAGCTGCTGCTAAACCGCAAAGAGATAGCAAAACTTGAGAAATCGGGCAAGGAGACAGGATTTACAAGCACACCATTGCGCATGTTTATCAATGAGCGCGGCCTCGCAAAACTCGTTATAGGCATTGGCCGTGGCAAAAAGGAATATGACAAGCGACAGTCAATCAAGGAGCGTGAGGACAAGCGCTCGATGGCACGCATGTTTGAGAAAGGCTGAATCACGCCTTTTCCATCACTACAAGCACCTGCTCTCCCCCTTTGAGCGTTACGCCTGCCACTTTCACTGCATCGCTCTCCCTGACCTTCAGTTTTGCCCGCAACGTCTCCGCCGGGCACGGAAAGTTTCTGACGCTCACCGATGCTGCCGGATATTCTTTGGCAAACCGCTTTATATATTTTGACGCGTAGGGAATGACAGCTATTATCCTGTAACATTTTCCCGGAAATCCGTCAACCATTTCCGATGACACATAAAGATGCGTGTTGGGATGCAATGCGCCGACGCAAAATCTATCGCTAAGCAGACGGAATGGCCCGGCTTTCATTATCGCCGGTGACGGCTCATAAAGATATCCTTCCGGCTCAGGCGCTTCGTAATATTCTGAAGCCGCGGCTTCCTCCGCTCGGGTGAATATGAAGTTACTGTTTACATTTATCGCCACTATCTTTGTGTTATCAACATCCGACTCTACATCTCTGTCAATGTGCACAAGAAGTTCGCGCACATCTCCCCTCTCTTCTACCACATATACCTCGGCCACATGCCGGAGGTCGGCTATCGTGGCAGAAATATCAAGCATCGGCGAGAGCTTGACAAGCAGATGCGGCGCATGCTCCAGAAGCAACGGGAGTATTTCTGAGATATCAGGAGTGCAGTCATGAATATTATAGACCCGGCGTCCGACATCGTCGCGGCGTGCAGGGTCAATGAAGATATAATCAAAACGTATCTGCAACTCACGAAGCCACTCAACACTGTCGGCATTAATGATTTCAAGATTCGGGATGGAACTGTAGTTGACCTCCGCGAAAAGACACAGACGTGAGTCACGCTCTATAGCTGTGACACGCGCCTCGTCGAGGCTTGCGATTGCAGCAGAGTCGACACCAAGCCCCATCGTCATGTCAAGCACGCTGCTCCCCTTTGCCACAAGCGAAGCGTGAAAGCATGCCATTGTGGCCGACGAAGCCTGCTCGACACTCAGCGCCGACGGAAACCAGCGCGGACAAAAACTACAGTCGGCCGAGCCATCAACTCCGCCCATAAGGCTGCATTTACGAAACTTGTCACCAGCCTTGCGGTCATATTCTATCTGCGATATTGCTTCCTTTATTGCCGGAGAGTCACCTGCATGGCGTAGTCGCAACGTAGCCACATTATCATTGCGATGCGCGTCAATCCAATGCTGAAAATCTTTGTCAAACAATTCCATGTCATTCATTTAATAAAACAACACACCGGTCACTTCTATTATTCAGACGGGATACACGGCTCGCTGTTTTTTTACAATAAGAACGGGCACAATGCAATAATTGTTTCATTGCCTGTGCCCGTTTAAATATTCAGAGTTATCTGATTAACCCTTTATTGCCGCGATGCCGGGGAGTATTTTGCCCTCGATAGCCTCGAGAAGCGCACCGCCGCCGGTCGACACGTATGACACCTGGTCGGCAAGACCGAACTTGTTGACACAAGCCACAGAGTCGCCACCGCCTACAAGCGAGAACGCGCCGTTGTTTGTAGCCTCTACGATAGCGTCGGCGATAGCACGCGAACCTGCGGTAAAGTTATCGAATTCAAATACGCCGGCAGGACCGTTCCAGAGGATAGTCTTGGCGTTTTTGATCACGTCGGCGAAAGCCTTGCGGGTTTCGGGACCTGCATCGAGGCCTTCCCAGCCGTCGGGGATATCCATGCATGATACAACCTGGGTGTTGGCATCATTGCTGAAGCTGTCAGCTGCCACACAGTCAGTGCCGAGCACGAGGTTGACACCTTTTTCCTTGGCTTTCTTCATGATGTCGAGAGCGAGGTCGAGCTTGTCATTCTCGCAGATTGACAGACCCACGTTACCACCCTGAGCCTTTGCGAAAGTGTAAGTCATACCACCGCAGAGGATGAGATTGTCAACCTTGTCCATGAGGTTTTCGATGATGCCGATTTTGGTCGACACCTTAGAACCGCCCATGATAGCGGTGAAGGGACGCTTGATGTCGCTGAGGATATTGTCGACCGCTTTCACCTCTTTTTCCATGAGGTAGCCGAGCATCTTGTCGTCAGATGCGAAGCTTTCAGCGATGACAGCAGTAGAAGCGTGCTTGCGGTGAGCAGTACCGAATGCATCGTTTACATAAACGTCGGCGTAGCTTGCAAGTTTCTTGGCAAATTCCTGCTGACGGCCTTTCATCTCTTTCTTGGCAGCGTCGTAAGCGGGATCTTCTTTATCGATGCCTACGGGCTTGCCTTCTTCCTCTGGATAGAAGCGGAGGTTTTCGAGCAACAACACTTCACCGGGTTTGAGATTTGCGGCAGCTTCGTCGGCGTTTGCGCAATCTGGGGCGAAAATCACGTCGCGGCCAAGAGCTTTGGCTACATCGTCCTTGATCTGCGAGAGTGAGAATTTGGGGTTCACTTTGCCTTTGGGCTTGCCCATGTGCGACATGATGATAAGAGAACCGCCGTCTTCAAGAATTTTTTTCAGAGTGGGAAGAGCGCCGCGGATACGGGTATCATCGGTAATTTTACCGTTCTCGTCCAGGGGCACATTGAAGTCCACGCGGACAATCGCCTTTTTACCGGCGAAATTGTAGTTGTCGATAGTCATTTTTGATTGCTATTTTAGATTAATTAAATAGGCATATTTATCGAGCGCAAAAATAATGATTTTTTTCCTCATTCAATCACAATTAACAAAAAAAAGCAATACACGGCTCACAGTTTAGTATCAATTTAGCCTGATTTTCACCAATCACTCGTTCTCCTCTACAATACGCACAACTCAATTTACTGTTTTCTTTGTTTCTGACGCAGATCAGTTTTTCTTAAATTTGGACTATTTTTAGACCAATATCGATGACACATTATTTTTAACATTTATATTATCATTGCAGCATAGTACTTAAATCCAACCAATTTTTAATCACAATTTTAAAATTACTGACATGAAATAACCAATTCATAAAAAACAGCCCTATAATTTTATGAGCTTTTTCAAGTTCTCTCCGTCAGTTTATCGGTCGAGCAGCTGCGACATCTGGTCGCGGAGTTTGCGGGCTTCTTCTCCGGCACGCTCGGCGAAGTCGGTATCGGCAGATGCATAGATGATGCCGCGAGATGAGTTGACAAGCAGTCCGCAGTCGTCAATCATGCCGTATTTCACGACTTCCTCCAGGCTGCCACCTTGCGCGCCTACGCCAGGCACGAGCAGGAAGCTGCGCGGAGCCACACGACGTATATCCTCGAAGAGCTGACCGCGAGTGGCACCGACCACATACATAAGTTCGTCGGGAGTGGCCCACTGCGATGATTTCTCAATGACATTCTCAAACAGGCGACGTCCGTTCTTATCCTCTATAAGCTGAAAGTCGAGACTGCCCTTGTTGGAGGTCAGAGCGAGCAGTATCACCCATTTGCCTTCGTGTCCGAGGAATGGTGTCACACTGTCCTCACCCATATAAGGTGCAACTGTCACGGCATCGACATCAAGTTCGTCGAAAAGAGCGCGGGCATACATTTTTGAGGTATTGCCGATGTCGCCACGCTTTGCATCAGCGATGACAAACTGGTCAGGATAGTTCTTTTTGATATATTGCACGGTCTTTTCGAGCGCAATCCAGCCGGCCACGCCCATGCATTCGTAAAATGCAAGATTGGGTTTGTAGGCCACGCAATAGGGAGCGGTGGCATCAATGATTGCTTTGTTGAATTCAAAAATCGGATCTTCCTTTTCGAGAAGATGAGCGGGAATTTTCTTGATGTCGGTGTCAAGACCGACACAAAGAAACGAGCGCTTGGCGCGGATGTTGTCGACGAGTTGTTTACGGTTCATTGTTATCTTTAGTTAGATTGTACTGCTATAGTTAGATTGTACTGCTATTTGTTATTATTCAGTCTACGCTTCTTTTTTTTGCGTGACCGACCAATCGACACTATGACGACGATAACGAAAAATACGGCCCACACTGCGAGAGAAGATTCGATATGGCGAAAACTGAACTTTGATAATATTTGAAGTAAATACGTCATATTTCAGATTCTTTTAATTTTTCGGCATTTTCGGCGACAATGAGATGGTCGATGCAGTCCTGTATGTCGCCGTCCATGAAGCCCTGAAGATTATAGACGGTGTAGTTGATGCGGTGGTCGGTTATACGTCCCTGCGGATAGTTGTAGGTACGTATTTTGGCCGAGCGGTCGCCGGTCGACACCATTGTCTTGCGTCGTGAAGCGATATCGTCGAGATACTTCTGATGCTCCTTGTCATATATGAATGTGCGCAGACGCGAAAGAGCGCGCTCCTTGTTTTTGGGCTGGTCGCGGGTCTCGGTACACTCGATGAGTATTTCCTCGGTGACGCCTGTGTTGGGATTACGCCACATATATCGCAGGCGCACACCCGACTCTACCTTATTGACATTCTGACCGCCGGCACCACCCGACCGGAAAGTGTCCCACTTGATTTCACCCTCGTTGATCTCGACATCAAACTCTTCAGCTTCGGGAAGCACCGCCACGGTAGCCGCCGACGTGTGTACACGTCCCTGAGTCTCGGTGGCAGGCACACGCTGCACGCGATGCACGCCGCTCTCATATTTCATCGTGCCATAGACACCTTCGCCGCTGACTGCGAACACAATCTCTTTATATCCGCCGGCAGCGCCCTCGCTGACACTCGATACAGCCACGCTCCAGCCTTTTGACTCGCAGTATTTGGTATACATCTTGAAAAGGTCGCCGGCAAAGATAGCCGCTTCGTCACCACCGGTGCCGCCTCGTATCTCCACGATAGCGTTCTTACCGTCCTCCGGATCGGCGGGAATAAGCAGCAGCTTTATCTCCTCCTCCACCTTGGGTACTTCGGCCGTAGCGTCATCGAGCTGCTCGCGAGCCATTGCCCTCATGTCGGCGTCATTCTCATTCGCGAGTATCTCTTTGGCTTCATCGATATTGGAAAGCAAGTCACGGTAACGGTGCGTGGTTTTGGTCAGGCGCTCGAGATCTTTGTATTCTTTTGTTAGCTTGACATAGCGTCGCATGTCGGCTATCACAGACGGATCGGTAATCAAGGTCGACACTTCGGCAAATCTGGCGTCAATGCCGTCAAGACGCGATAAAAGGGAATTATCTGACATAATTATGCAGTTGGATGGATTGATTTCGGATGCGAAGTTACGAAAATTATTGAAATTAATTTGTATATTTGCGTATCATACTTATAATATATATCTCCATGAAAAGAATTAAAGCCTTGGCTGTCGGTCTGGCGGCCGGCGCATTTTCAATTTGCGGCGCACGCACCGCGCCCGATGCAATTACCAACATCGAACCGCCATATTGGTGGACCGGCATGG
>ERZ778496.1672-NODE-1672-length-15035-cov-4.052603_pt1 | contig 15035 bp, 10 predicted proteins | sample MGYA00433099_ERZ778496 | MGnify/ENA primary metagenome ERZ778496 (study PRJEB29527, sample SAMN07138962) | mouse gut metagenome | material: feces | host: mouse | place: China:Nanjing | collected 2016-01-25 ... | reverse complement strand
GGCAACCCCCGGGCTGTATTTTTTGGCGACAAGATGTTTTATTCGTTGATAGTATAATCGCCCTGATAGGTTTGGTTAAGTTTGTTTTCGATATATTTTATGGAAATATTGCCCGATGATAGTTGCTTCATATTTATCATCAGATAAATTATATTTGTCGTGTCGGCAGCTTGATAGAATGTCTCGGGCCCGAAAAGGTTTACCATCATACGCTGATAAAACCTGAATCTGCGACTACCGTTGTGCACGTCAACCTTTTTTCCCCTTATATCTTTTTCAAGGTCCTTGGCGGCTACGAAGCCGAATGAAACAAGAGAATTCTTACGGTAATACTCAAGCATTACTTCGATACATGAGCGTATGATGGTACGGGGTTCGTAGTCGTTGGTTAAAATGGAATAACGGTCTTTGCTTTTTTCTACGCCTTTCCAATAAAATTTTATGCCGAAGAATTCATTTTCAAAACCTTCGACTTCTATAATATACCGTTTGTTACTTTTGGTCGACTTGAAAGTCCATAAATCAATAATGCGAAGTGAGTTGTTATCTTTACTTCGCATTATAAATCTTGGCTTATAGTAGTTGTCCGGTGCCCTCACGGAAGCAGATACTTATATGATGATATACGAAGTCTTTGTCTGTCTTCGTGTGTGACTGCCTTTATTTTTATTGTATGACAAGTTGAATGAGGAGTGGGCACACATCCTTTCGAAGAAGCGGCAATCAATAGTAGGGGCTTGTTGTCTGATGCAGTCATGAGTTGTCAAGATATTGTTCTTCGCAAAGTTACAACTTTTTGTCCTCGATAGCAAACTTTTATGAAGAAATTCGCATAATATTTTTATAGAGAGAAACATTTCGAATGTTGACAAGGTTTATGATGGATTGTCTTTTTACTCTAACTGTCGGAAAATTTGGTGGGTTTGTGTCTTTTTTGTAACTTTGCCGTCATAAAAATGTGTTGCAATGAAAAAATGGACTGTCATTTTCGCCGTAGCACTCGCTGTTTGTGCTATAGCCGTAGCTTGTGGCCGTAACAAGCCCTCAGGCCAGGCCTCGGCAGAGACGCAGCCGAACCCCTCAGACTTGCTCCTGGGCAAGTTCGATGCCGACAGCGCCTATGACTTTGTTGCCCGACAAGTAGCTTTCGGCCCCCGTGTGCCCGGAAGCGAGGGGCATCGTGCCTGCCGTCAGTTTATCATCGACCGCCTTAAGGCTTACGGTGCCGACTCGGTGATGATACAGGACGGCGTGGTTACGGCCTTCAATGGCGACAAGTTGCCGATAACCAATATTATAGGAGGATATAATATCAACACTCCGCGCCGCATACTGCTTATCGCGCACTGGGATACGCGCCCGTGGGCCGATAAAGACGACAAACTCGAGGAGCGCCACCGGCCGATTGACGGTGCCAACGATGGCGCATCGGGTGTGGCTGTGTTGCTCGAAATCGCGCGTAATCTCGCTCAGAAGAGCCCCAATGTGGGCGTCGACCTGATGTTTGTCGATGCCGAGGATTATGGCGACAGTTCTGCCTTTGACCCCAGGGAAGATACCTGGTGTCTTGGGTCACAATATTGGATTAACAGCGGCATGCCCCCCTACCGCCCCGACAACCTGCCGGTCTACGGCATACTGCTCGATATGGTCGGAGGTCGCAATGCGCGATTCCATTACGAATATTTTTCGCAGGCCAATGCCCCCAAGCCCACTATCAAGGTCTGGAGCGAGGCCCAAAAGCTTGGCCACAGCGACAAATTTATACGCACTGTCGGCGGTGCCGTGACCGATGACCATATCTTCATCACACGTGCCGGCATACCCACGACCGATATTATCGAGACCCTCAATGTAGAGACAAGCTCGTTTCCGCCCACGTGGCACACCCTCGACGACAATCTCGACGGGATAGACAAGGGCACTCTCAAAGCCGTGGGCGAGACAGTGCTAAATGTTGTGTATAAAGAGAAACAATACGAATGACAATCGAACAAAAAGAGCAGGAACTGATTGACGAGTTTAGCGACATCGACGACTGGATGGACCGCTATGCCTGTATAATCGACATGGGCAATAACCTGCCGGCCCTCCCCGACAATCTCAAAACCCCCGACCGCCTGATTGAAGGCTGCCAGAGCCGTGTGTGGCTCGACGCCGAAATGACTCCCGACGGCAAGGTGGAATACAAGGCCGACTCCGACGCCATAATAGTGAAGGGCATCATCTCGATGCTCGTCGACGTACTGTCGGGCCATACCCCCGACGAAATACTTGGTGCCGACCTGCATTTTATCAACGACATAGGCCTGGCGGAGCACCTGTCGCCTACGCGCAGCAACGGCCTGGTGGCCATGCTCAAGCAAATGCGTGCCTACGCCGCAGCCTTCAAGGCCCGTCAGTAGCGATGAGGACGGCCCGGGTCTGCAAATCTTTTTTTGCATGTCTGGCACTGGTGATTTGTCACCTGTGCGTCAGTGCGTCAGATAGTTTGCACGACGGGTACCCGCCGACGGTCGAAAACCGGCCGTTTGTACGCTGGTGGTGGCATGGGAGTGCCGTCGACAGTGTCGGGCTTACATACAATCTCGAAGAATTTGCCGGCAAGGGTCTCGGCGGTGTGGAAATCACACCGATTTACGGTGTCAGGGGCAACGAGGCCAACGACATAGACTACTTGTCGCCGAAATGGATGGACATGCTCGGCCATACCATGGCCGAAGGCGACCGCCTCGGGCTGCAAATAGATATGAACAACGGCACGGGCTGGCCTTTCGGAGGCCCGGGTGTGGGTACGCGCTACAGCGCACGCAAACAAGTGGTAGAGACATGGACGGCAGCCCCCGGGCGTAAACTCACGGCCAAAATAGTGGCCAAGGACTCCCTGCAGCGGCCTGTGGCGACACTTCAGTCCGTCGTTGCCGTCAACGGCGACAAGCGCGTCGACATCACGCGCCATGTCGGCCGCGATACCGTTCTCAACTGGAAAGCCCCCAAGGCAAAAGACGACTGGTCGGTCTACGCCATCTTCTCTGGTCGCACTTTCCAAAAGGTCAAACGCGCCGCGCCGGGCGGCGAGGGCCTGGTGCTCAACCACTACGACAGCATCGCCGTAAGGCACTACCTCGCACGTTTCGACAGTGCCTTCAGCAAGTCGGGGTGCAAGGTGCCAAATACCTTCTTCAACGATTCATACGAGGTCTACGGTTCCGACTGGGCTGACAATATCCTCGGCGAGTTCTACCGCGACCACGGCTACAGGCTCGAGCTGTATATCCCCGAATTTCTTGATGTGCACAATCATAACGAGCTGCGCTCGAGGGTGATACGCGACTATCGCTATACCCTCGGCCGTATGTTGCGCGAGAATTTCACCGACGTGTGGGGGGCATACGCCCACGCACATGGCGCACGCATACGCAACCAGAGCCATGGTTCGCCGGCCAACATCATCGACCTCTATGCCGCCGTCGACATACCCGAGTGCGAGTCGTTCGGACAAAGCAAATTCAACATTCCCGGTCTCAACCAGGACGGCCCGAGCCGCCGCAGCGATGCCGACCCGGCCGTGCTGAAATTTGCCTCGTCGGCAGCGCACCTTACAGGCAAGAAACACACATCGGCCGAGGCCCTTACGTGGCTGACCGAGCATTTCCGCACCACGCTCTCGCTATGCAAGCCCGAACTCGACCAGATGTTCTGCTCGGGCGTGAACCACGTGTACTTCCACGGTGCGCCCTATTCGCCCAAGGGGGCAAGGTTTCCCGGTTGGATGTTCTATGCCTCCGTCAACATGTCGCCCACCAACAGCATATGGCGTGATGCCGACGCGCTTTTTAGCTATGTCACGCGCTGTCAGGCCTTCCTTTCGGCAGGGGTGCCCGACAATGACTTCCTGCTCTATTTCCCCGTCGACGACCTGTGGCAGCGGATAGGCGGGCGCCCGTTGTTGATGTTTGATATCCACCGTCTTGGCGAACTCATGCCCGACATACAGCATGCCGTGCACGAAATACTCAACGCAGGCTACGACTCCGACTATATCTCCGACGCGCTGCTCAATCGCGTGACTGTTGGTCAAGACGGCACTGTCAACGCGGAGGGCGGGGCAAGTTACAGTGCCATAATCGTGCCGTCGGTCAAGATAATGCCTACAGGCACCCTGCGTCGCTTGCTCTTTCTTGCCAAGAACGGGGCAACTTTGGCTTTCATCGGCCAAACGCCCTCGGATGTCCCGGGGCTGTCAGACCTCGATAAGCGTCGGGTAGAGTTTGCAAAACTCGCCTCACAGCTGCCCCGGGTCGGCTCCGAGGCCACGCTCACGTCCTACGGCCGGGGGCGTATCATTACCGCTCCCGACTATGCCGGGGCCCTGCGGCTCACCGGCGTGGAGCCCGAGAGTATGCGCACCGACCACGGCCTGTCAATCATCCGCCGACGCAACGAGGCCGGTGGGCACAACTACTTCATAACCCTGCTAAATGACCGACCGCTCGACGGCTGGGTACGTCTCAAAGACCCTGCCGCCGCCGTCGAACTCTTCGACCCCCTGACGGGTGAACGCGGCATGGCCCGACTCGGTCAAGATGAACAGTGTGGACAAGATGAACAGTGTGGACATGATGGACAAAGTGGTTCACTTGTTCGGCTGCAGCTTGCCCCGGGGCAGTCGCTGCTGCTCAAAACCTTTGCCGAGCCTGTCGATTTCACTCCGTGGCCCTACGTCGAGGCCAAGGGCGACCCTGTCGAAATCAACCGAGGTTGGTCTATATCGTTCCCCGAGAGCGAACCTGCCATCGACGGCGTATTTGCCACCGACACCATCACGCAGTGGTGCGCCCTGCCCGACAGCGTGGCAAAGGTCAACGTCGGCACAGGGCGTTACTCGGTAGATTTTACCCTCGACAATCCGTCGGCAGCCGACGACTGGCTCCTCGACCTCGGCGATGTGCGCGAGAGTGTCGACGTGAAAATCAACGGCATGGCCGTAGGAAAGCTGTGGAGCGTGCCCTTTACCATCCGCGTGGGGCGCTACCTCAAGCCCGGGGTCAACCATCTCGAAATCGACGTGACCAACCTGCCGGCCAACCGGATAGCCGATTACGAGCGGCGCGGAGTGGAATGGCGCATATTCAAGGATGCCAACATCATGTCGGTTGCCGGCGGCAAACACCTGTACTTCGGAGATTGGCCCACGCTGCCCTCGGGACTCAACTCGCGCGTGACGCTGACACCGCTGACACTCTCGAAATGAAAGGATTATGCCTTAAGAACCATGATAAACCAATGAAAAAGTTATTAATCATAGCAATAGCGATGCTCCTTGCCATACCCATGCAGGGTGCTGAAACGCTGCCACCGCGCCACGAAATATTAAAGACGCTTATCAAGGTCAACGACCACTATCTTGACAAACATCCCGACCCGCTGCTGAGTATTCCCTATTATTCTCGCGAGAGGGTCTACGAGGCCAATATCTGGACTCGTGCGGTCTACTTCGAAGGGCTGATGGCCCTATACTCCATATACCCTGCCAACCGTTACTACGACTATGCCTACCGGTGGGGCGAGGGCTTCAAATGGGGTATGCGCCGCGACCGCACGACAACCCGTAATGCCGACAACTATTGCTGTGGTCAGACCTATGCCGACCTCTACCGCCTGACACCCGAGCCAAAGATGCTCACCAAGACAAAGGCGTGTATGAACATGCTTGTCAACACGCCCCAGGTCGACGACTGGACGTGGATTGACGCCATACAAATGGGTATGCCACTGCTGGCCAAGATGAGTGCCATTACCGGCGACCAACGCTACAACGACAAGGCATGGGAGATGTATAGCTGGACCCGAAACACCCTTGCCGGCGGTCTCTTCAACGAGAAAGAGGGCCTGTGGTGGCGCGACAAGGATTTCGTGCCGCCATACAAGGAGCCTAACGGTAAGAACTGCTATTGGTCGCGAGGCAACGGCTGGGTGGTCGCCGCCCTGGTGCGCGTGCTCGACGAAATAGCACCCGACGACCCTCACCGCAGTGCCTATATCGCCGACCTCGAGGCCATGTGCGATGCCGCCGTGAAGTGCCAGAGGCCCGACGGCTTCTGGAATGTAAGCCTACACGACGAGGGCAACTACGGCGGCAAGGAGCTGACCGGCACGGCACTCTTTGTCTACGGCATGGCGTGGGGCATCAACAACGGCATCCTCGACCGCGTTCGATACCTGCCCGTAGTCACCAAGGCTTGGAACGCCATGGTCAACGACGCCGTGCATCCCGACGGATTTCTGGGCTACGTGCAGGGCACTGGCAAAGAGCCAAAAGACGGCCAGCCGGTGACCTATGACTCCGAGCCCGACTTCGACGACTACGGCACCGGCTGCTTCCTCCTCGCCGGCTCGGAAGTGTATAAGCTGTAGTAGTCGGACGAGTCGGACATGTCTGACTTGTCCGACTATACTCCACGAACAATTACTCTGCGAATCCAGGGTTCGGTGTAGGCGTAGGGTATGTAGTCGAGGTCGGGAAGTCGGCGCGTGATGATGAGCGAGGCGTCGCGGCCTACGGCTATGGCGCCGCATTTGTCGCCGAGGCCCATGGCTGCTGCACCGTTGATGGTGACGGCGGCGAGGGCTTCGAAGGGCAAGAGGCGCTGCTGTATGCAGCCGAGGGCCCATACGAAGCGCATGTCGCCCGACGGCGACGAGCCCGGGTTGTAGTCGCTGGCGAGGGCCACCGTGCAGCCGGCGTCGACAGCCTTGCGTGCCGGACCGTAGGGCAGACGGCTGAAAAATGATGCCCCGGGGAGCATGGTGGCTACCGTGTCGGAGGCGGCAAGGAGACGGATTTCCTCGTCACCGGCCTGTTCGAGGTGGTCGACCGACAAGGCCCCGTGGTCGATGCCTACCTGCACGCCGCCTGAATTGCCAAGCTCGTTGGCATGTATTTTGGGCTTCATGCCGTAGCGTGCGCCAGCCTTGACGATGCGCCCTGTCTCTTCGGGGGTGAAGAAGCCGGTGTCACAGAACACGTCGACATATTCGGCTATACCCTCACCGGCGATTGCCGGGAGCATTTCGTTGATTACCATGTCGACATATTCGCCTTGACGGCCCTTGTAGTCGCGTGACACGGCATGTGCGCCGAGGAATGTGATTTTGACACGTCCAGGCAGCTCGTCGCGAAGGCGTGCGGCAACGCGCAGCATCTTCAGTTCGGCCTCGGTGTTGAGGCCGTAGCCTGTCTTGACCTCGAATGCTGCCGTACCCTTTGCCATCATGTCGAGGGCGCGGGCCCTGGCCGACTCATATAGCTCGGCCTCGGATGTGTGGGCAAGGACGTCGGCCGAGTTGAGAATGCCGCCACCGCGCCGCGCCACTTCCTCGTAGCTGAGGCCGCGAATTTTGTCGACGAACTCACCCTGGCGGCTGCCGGCATAGATGATATGCGTGTGAGAGTCGCAAAAGGCCGGGAGCACCATGCCGCCGTCGGCGTCGATAACCTCGTCGTCCCCGCCGGGGAAGTCGGCCATGTTGCCAAAGCCGGTAATCACGCCATCTTCATAACGCAGCCAGGCGTCGGCGATGCTCTCCATGCCCGTGGCCATGTCGCCGCCGCGAAGACGGTCTACATGGCCCGGTACGATGCCGTGGAGAGTCGCTATGTTTACGATATACATGCGTTGATATAGTCGATAGATTTGTTGAGATGGGGCGACATGAAGGTGTCGGTGTCGACAAAGGGCACGGCAAGGCGGTATGCCTTGAAGAACTCTTCGACAACGGGCGACGATTTGAGCGGACGGCGGAACTCAAGAGCCTGGGCGGCAACCATAAGCTCGATGCCGAGCACGCGCATTGTATTGTCGAGCACGCGGATGAGCTTCGTGGCCGAGTTGGCGCCCATCGACACGTGGTCTTCCTGGCCCTGGGACGAGGGTATGCTGTCGCAGCTCGTGGGCCAGCAGAGGCCCTTGCTCTGGTTTACGATTGACGCGGCGGTGTACTGCGTAATCATAAAGCCGCTGTTGAGGCCCGGTTTGGCAACGAGGAACGAGGGCAGCCCGCGTGTGCCGCCGATGAGCTTGTAGATACGGCGCTCCGAGATGTTCGACAGCTCGGTGAGTGCCAGGGCGAGGTAGTCCATGGGCATGGCGATGGGTTCGCCGTGGAAGTTGCCTGCCGATACGATGATATCGTCGTCGGGGAAGATGGTGGGATTGTCGGTCGGGGCATTGATTTCCTCTTGCAGGCGTGCCTCTACGAAGTCAATAGCGTCGTAGACAGCACCATGAACCTGCGGTATGCAGCGGAACGAGTAGGGGTCTTGCACGTGCTTCTTGGGCTGTGCGATGATTTCGCTGCCAGTGAGCAGGTCGCGGATTTTGGCGGCGACGTGGATTTGCCCGGCGTGGTTGCGCACCTCGTTGACCTCGGCACCGAAAGGTTCGATGCGGCCGTCGAAGGCATCGATGCTCATTGCGGCCACGAGGTTGGCAAGGTCGGCCAGGCGACGCGCACGGGTCACGGCCCAGACACCGTGAGCCGACATGAACTGTGTGCCGTTGAGCAGGGCGAGGCCCTCTTTCGACTTCATGTGCAGGGGCTTCCAGCCGAGTTCGTCGAGCACGTCGGCGGCAGGGCGTGTCTGGCCGTTATATTCTACGGCCCCCATGCCGATGAGGGGCAGACAGAGGTGGGCCAATGGTGCCAGGTCGCCCGACGCGCCAAGCGACCCCTGGTTGTAGACGATGGGGGTAACGCCCTCGTTGTAGAAGTCGATGAGGCGTTGCACGGTCTCGACCTGTACGCCTGAGTTGCCGTAGCTTAGCGAACGGGCTTTGAGCAGGAGCATGAGCCTTACGATGTCGTTGGGCACACGTTCGCCCACGCCGCAGGCATGGCTCATCATCAGGTTGCACTGCAGCTTTTCGAGGTCGTCGGGCGAGATGGAGATGTCGCACAAGGAGCCGAAACCTGTCGTGATGCCGTAGAGGGGGCGGTCGATTTCGGCAATCTTATCGTCGAGGAACTTGCGGCAGGCGGCCACGCGCTGCTCCGACTCCTCGGAGAGGGCTACTTTTTCATAATGGGCCACGGTATCGTAGGCCTGTTCGCAGCTTATGGGGTTGGGGGCTATATATTGCATTGTTGCTTAAGAGTTTAAGGTTTAAAGGTTAAAGTTTAAATTGATGGTTAACCTTTAAACTTCAATTTTCGGTCTCGAAAGTTGAATTAATGATTGAGTCATCAACAAAGTTGGGTAGGGTGACGCAAAGGCCGGGGGTGCGTTCCATCTCGCGCTTTATGGCGTCGACGGCTCCCTGGTTGCGGGCCCACGAGCGGCGGGCGATGCCGTTGTTGACATCCCAGAGCAGCATCGAGCGTATGCGTCGGGCAGCCTCGGGGGTGCCGTCGATTACCATGCCGAAGCCGCCGTTGATAACCTCGCCCCAGCCTACACCGCCGCCGTTGTGCAGCGATACCCATGTGGCGCCACGGAAGGAGTCTCCTATCACGTTTTGCACGGCCATGTCGGCGCAGTAGCGCGACCCGTCGTAGATGTTCGAGGTCTCGCGGAAGGGCGAGTCGGTGCCGCTCACGTCGTGGTGGTCGCGGCCGAGCACTACGGGTGCCGACAGCTCGCCACGGGCTATGGCGTCGTTGAAGGCGAGGGCTATGCGTGTGCGGCCCTCGGCATCGGCATAGAGGATGCGGGCCTGCGAACCTACGACGAGGTGGTTGCGGCCGGCCTCGCGTATCCAGTGTATGTTGTCGTCGAGCTGCCCGATGATGTCGTCGGGGGCAGTGCGGCGTATGTCTTCGAGGACTTCGGCGGCGAGGCGGTCGGTCACGGCGAGGTCTTCGGGCTTACCCGAGGTCACGACCCAGCGGAATGGGCCGAAACCATAGTCGAAGAACAGCGGGCCCATGATATCCTGCACGTACGATGGGTAGCGGAAGGTGCCGTCGCTATTGAGCACGTCGGCACCGGCACGCGAACTTTCGAGCAAGAAGGCGTTGCCATAGTCGAAGAAGTACATGCCCTTGGCGGTGAGCTTGTTGATAGCTGCCACCTGGCGGCGCAGCGACTCCTGTACGCGGCGTTTGAACTCCTCGGGGTTCTCGGCCATCATCGTCTTTGACTCTTCGAACGACATGCCCACGGGGTAGTATCCGCCGGCCCAAGGGTTGTGGAGCGAGGTCTGGTCGCTACCGAGTTCAACCTTTACATCGTCCTTGGCCAGTCGCTCCCACAGGTCTACGACGTTGCCCTGGTAGGCCAACGACACTGTTTCTTTGGCCTCACGCGCCTTTGCTACACGCGCCATGAGCTCGTCGAGGTCGGTATATACCTCGTCGACCCAGCCTTGGGCGTGGCGTTTCTCTACGGCCTTGGGGTTGATTTCGGCGGTGATGCTGATTACGCCGGCGATGTTACCGGCCTTGGGCTGCGCTCCCGACATGCCGCCGAGGCCGGCGGTGACGAAGAGCATACCGGCCAGTTTGCCGTCTTTGCTGTGGCGTCGTCCGGCATTGAGCACGGTGATGGTTGTGCCGTGCACGATGCCCTGCGGGCCGATGTACATGTACGAGCCGGCGGTCATTTGGCCGTACTGGCTCACGCCCATGGCGTTGAAGCGCTCCCAGTCGTCGGGCTTGGAGTAGTTTGGCACGACCATGCCGTTGGTAACGACTACGCGCGGAGCCTCTTTCGACGAGGGGAACAAGCCCAGGGGATGGCCCGAGTACATGACCAGGGTCTGCTCGTCGGTCATCTCGCTGAGATACTTCATGACCAGGCGGTACTGAGCCCAGTTCTGGAATACCGCGCCGTTGCCGCCGTAGGTAATCAGCTCGTGGGGGTGCTGTGCTACGGCAGGGTCGAGGTTGTTTTGTATCATCATCATAATCGCCGCAGCCTGGCGCGAACGGGCCGGGTAGTGGTCAATTGGGCGGGCATACATGTCGTAGTCGGGGCGGTAGCGGTACATGTAGATGCGTCCATAGCGGCGCAGCTCGTCGGCAAATTCGGGCGCGAGGGCCGCGTGGAGTTCTGCCGGGAAGTAGCGCAGGGCGTTGCGCAGGGCGAGGCGTTCCTCGTCGGGGGTAAGTATTTTTTTGCGCTTTGGCGCGTGGTTGACTTCTGGATTGTAAGGTTTGGCCTGGGGCAGGGTGGTGGGGATGCCTTCGGCAACGGATTTCTTAAACTCTTCGACGGTCATTATTTAGAGGCTATTTTATCGTTTACTATGGCTAAGATTTCTTTCTCGGCATCGTCGGCCTTCGCTGCCATTTGCGCAGCTTCGGCCATTATGCCGACCACGCTGTCGTCCTTGAGGTCGGCGGCGTTGATTTTCATGTTGAGGTATGCACCGTGTACTGCGGCACGGGCAGCAAGGGCACCCACGCCGGCGTCGCTGGCCGAGGCCGGGTTGCCGTTGTTGGCCACGTCGCGCAGCACGTCGAAGGTGGCGAAGGCTTCGCGCAGGGTGGCGAATGGCACCTCTACGGCATGGACGGTGGCATCGTGTATGGCCTGGCTGCGGGCAGCCTTTTCGGCCTCGGTGGCCTTGGGCATACCGAATGCGGCCATGATTTCGTTGAAGGCGTCGGTATCGCGGTCGACAAGGGTAAGGAGCGTGTCCATATGCCTTTGGCCACGCACGGCCATGTCGCTGAACTCTTCCCAGCGGTCATCCCAACCGGCCTTGTGTGCGGCAAGGTTGGCCACCATGGTGGCCAGGGCCGCGCCGAGGGCTCCCATATAGGCCGCTACCGAGCCGCCGCCGGGGGCCGGTGACTCGGAGGCCGTGGTTTCTGCAAAAGCCTTGGCTGTGAGGTCGACAAGCTGCTTGGCATGTGGCTGACGCGCTGCAAGCACATCCTCGACTACCTTTTCTTCGACCACGAAGGGCTTGAGCTCGTCGAGGCCCATCGACTTGATGGCGATGCGGATTTTCTCACTGTCAGGTATGCCGAGCGAACGCTGCTGTTTGCGCAGGAAGTATTCGCCGGCATCGACGAGGGCCTTGCGCGGCACGAGGCCGACAATCTCGGTGCCTGTCACACGTATGCCGCGCGCGTCGGCCTTGTGTGCAACCTCGTCGAAGGCTATGTGGAGCGGCGTGGCGGCGGTGTCGGTGATGTTCATCGACACCTGGGCTATGCCGTATTCGTCGATATACCAGCCTATTGCCTTTGTGCCTTTGAGGGTGCCGGGCTGCATGAGGGGTTTGCCGTCGGCATCCTTGAGGGGCTTGCCGGTGAGCTTGCCGCCCTCGCGGAGAGGACGCCCTTTCTCGCGCACGTCGAAGGCTATGGCGTTGGCGCGGCGTGTCGAGGTGGTGTTGAGGTTGAAATTGACTGCGATTAGGAAGTCGCGTGCGCCGATAGCCGTAGCGCCTGTGCGTGCCATCTTGTCGTCGAAGGGCCTGTCGCCGAAGTCGGCACCGTCGCCGAGGCCCATGCGTGCCGCCAGGCCCTCGTACTCGCCCTTGCGGCATACGGCAAGGTTCTTACGAGCCGGGGTAAAGGCTGCTGCCTCGTAGGCATAGACGGGGATTTCGAGCTCGTTGGCAACGCGCTCGCCGAGCTTGCGTGCCAGCGCGGCACACTCCTCGAGCGTCACCCCGCTCACCGGGACAAAGGGACACACGTCGGTGGCACCCATGCGCGGGTGTGCGCCGTGGTGGTGGCTCATGTCGATAAGTTCGGCTGCTTTGCGTATGCCACGGAAGGCAGCCTCGGCCACGGTTTCCGGCTCTCCGGCAAAGGTGACCACGGTGCGGTTGGTGGCCTCGCCGGGGTCTACGTCGAGCAGTGAAACACCTTCGACCGACTCGATGGCGTCGGTAATATTCTTGATAATCTCCAGGTTGCGGCCCTCGCTAAAATTGGGCACACATTCGATGATTTTCTTCTCCATAAGGGCAGTATACTTGTCTGCCACAAAGATACAAAAAATTTGAGTAATACAAGTCGGTGGACGTGCCCAACTTATCAAGCAAAAAGAAAGGATGACAATATTTGCTTACGGGGATGTAATTTCTCCCGGCAAATCTTGTCATCCTTAGGTCTTTTAGTCCTTGTCCTGTTTACGCCAGGCAGGCGTCGAGGTGGGCGGTGATGGCGTCGCGGTCGAGGTTCTGGCCGATGAAGACGAGCTTGACCATGCGGTCGCCGTACTCGGGGTCCCAGTCGCGGGCAAGGCCCGGCTCGGTCTGCATCAGTTGCACAAGCTCGTCCTCGGGCGCGCTGGCAAACCAGAAGCCGGCCTCGGTGAGCTTTTTCTGCACGCCGGCCTGCTCGAAGAGGTACGACATGTCGGGGTTGTGCTTGAAGTAAACCACGCCTTTGGCTCTGATGATGTTCGACGGCCAATGGCGGTTGACAAAGAAGTCGAACTTGTTCATGTCGAAGCCTTTGCGGCGGTAGTAGACAAATGTCTGTATGCCGTATTCCTCGGCTTCGCCCTCATCGTCGTGATGGTGGTGATGGTGCTCATGGTCATGGTGATGATGTTCGTGTTCATCGTGTCCATTGTGTTCACCATGTTCATGGTCGTGTTCATGTTCATGGTGATGTCCACGAGCCTCGGCTTCTTGTTCGTCGGTGGGGGCTTCTTCTACGCCCTGTACCCATGCCGCCGAGGTGGCCACGTCTTCAAAGTCGAAAAGGCCGGTGTTGAGCAGCTCCGAGAGGTCTACGTCGCAGTAGTCACAGTCGATGATGCGGGCTTTGGGCTGCAGGGCGCGGATGATGGCGCGGATGCGGCCGGCCTCCTCGGGGGTGACTTCCGAGATTTTGTTGAGCAGAACTATGTTGCAGAACTCGATTTGCTCGATAACGAGGTTTTCGATGTCTTCTTCGTCGATGTCCTTCTTTGTGAGGGCGTCGCCGCAGCCAAACTCGCTCTTCATCCTCAGGGCGTCGACGACGGTAACGATGCAGTCGAGCTCGGGCACGCCGCTGCGGTTGTATTTGGCTTCGAGCGAGGGGATTGAGCAGATAGTCTGGGCAATCGGTGCCGGTTCGCAGATGCCGCTGGCCTCGATGACGATATAGTCGAATTTGTGGGTGGAAACTATTTCGGATAGCTGCTCGATGAGGTCCATCTTGAGCGTGCAGCAGATGCAGCCGTTTTGCAGGGCCACGAGGTCGCCGGAGTCTTTGCCGCCGACGATGCCTCCTTTCTGAATGAGCGAGGCATCGATGTTGACCTCGCCTATGTCGTTGACGATGACGGCAAAGCGGATGCCGCGTTCGTTGGTGAGTATACGGTTGAGGAGTGTTGTCTTGCCGCTGCCTAAGTAACCCGTGAGCAGCAGCACGGGAATATCGCGTTTCATAATCAATAAATTATCGGGTAGGCCGGTTTAGGGCGGCCTTCAGACCACAAAATTACAAAAAAATCATCATAATAGGAACAAAGGATTATGACTCTTTGTTATCTATACACTGACAAACATAACACACTTCCCTCATGACAACCAAAAGCAAGAAAACAAAAAGCATCAAAGGAACCCAAACCGAAAAAAACCTGGTGATTTCCTATATGGCCGAGTCGTCAGCATATAGCCGCTACATGTTCTATGCCGCACAGGCTACGAAAGAGGAGTATTTCCCTATAGCAGACGTCTTTACCGAGACAGCCGACAACGAGCTACGTCACGCCAAGGTCTACTTTAAATTCCTCGAAGGTGGCAGTCTCCCTGTCGAACTCAATGTCGATGCCGGTGTGATTGGCACAACGGCCGAGAACCTCGAAATCGCAGCGAACGAAGAAAAGGTCGAGGGCTACGAAATGTATCTACAGTTCGCCGACACCGCCGAAAAAGAAGGCTTTGCCGACATTGCCGAACATTTCCGCGCCATCGCGACAATCGAAGAAAGGCATCGTAACCGCTTCCTCCACTATCTCGACCAGGTAGAGAAGGGCACTGTGTGGAAACGCGACAAACCCATCGTATGGAAATGCCTCGTGTGCGGCTACGAGTATACCGGCACCGAACCGCCCAAGGTATGCCCGGCATGCG
>ERZ778496.1669-NODE-1669-length-15078-cov-6.721560_pt1 | contig 15078 bp, 14 predicted proteins | sample MGYA00433099_ERZ778496 | MGnify/ENA primary metagenome ERZ778496 (study PRJEB29527, sample SAMN07138962) | mouse gut metagenome | material: feces | host: mouse | place: China:Nanjing | collected 2016-01-25 ... | reverse complement strand
AAGAAATATCCTGCGCAATCTGAGCACTTATTTTCCTACAATTCCTAAGGAACTGACGTACTAGAAATGTTAAACAATATCGACCAAATCAGACAAATAGTATTACCTTTTTGATAGTACTATAAAAAAATCTGACGAAGCACGTTTCCCCAATACTGTTCTTATCCACATTTTTAAACAAACTGTAGTGTGTAATTTTAAAATTCTTAGCGAATGCTTTTTGTCTGCTTAAAATTTCTTTACGCACCCCAAACTTTGCTAAAAAAGTCTAAAAATGGGCAATTTCTATCTTTTATTATACATGAAATTCATATAAATTTTCAATATATATTTTTGTAAATCAACTGTTTTCATACAATTTCTTTTTATTTCTCGCTGTATCAATTAATTCTTTTGCATTTCCGCGCACGGTGTCTGTGATATCCTCACCGCCAAGCATCCGCGCAAGTTCCTCGATCACTTCGGATTCCTCTATCTGCGCAATACTGGTCACGGTTTTATTGCCCAATGCCTGCTTCGCAATCCGATAATTTGCATCTGCCATTGCTGCAATCTGTGGCAAATGTGTTATGCATAGAATCTGATGGCTTCTGGAAAGTGCACCAAGTTTTTCTGATACTTTCCATGCTGTCTTACCACTAATTCCTGTGTCAATTTCATCAAAAATCATCGTTGGGATTCTATCGCGTGACGCCAGCACCGTTTTAATTGCCAGCATAATTCTGGAAAGTTCACCGCCGCTTGCCACGCTTCCTAAACTTTTCATTGGCTCGCCGGGATTGGTAGATATCATAAATTCCACGTCATCAAAACCGTTTGCCGCAATTTCTTCCTTCTCGCGGACTTGGATTTCAAACTTTACTTTTAGGAAATTCAAGTCTGTCAGCGCATCTACCATATCTGCGGAAAGTTTTTTCGCTTCCGCTTTCCTGATTTTTGACGCTTTGGCACATACAGTTTTAAGCTCTGCAAGCACTTTTTCCAATTTCGTTTCAAGCTGCGCTTTATACGCATCCGCATTTTGCAAGCGTTCAATTTTGTCGGAAAGCTGCTGCTGGTATACAAGTACCTGCGTAATGCTCCCGCCGTACTTTAACTTTAAACGATTGATTAAATTGAGGCGCTCTTCTGTCTGGACAAATGTATCGCCGTCAAACTCCATATCCGACATATATTCTGCAATTTCTCTGTTAAAATCGCTTAACAAAGCGTCGATATTATCCAGTTCATCTGCAAGCTGTTTTGCCTTTTCATCATAGTTCTCAATTGCGCGCAAATCCCGCACCGCATGACCAACAGCATCTGCTGCCGTCTGATCGCCATTTCCAGTAAGCTGGTAGGCTCTGGCAGCAGACTCAACAATCTGCCTGCTGTTGGACATTTTTTTGTACAATGCTTCTAATTCGTCATCCTCGCCCTCTGTAAGCCCTGCCTCGTCTATTTCATTATATTCAAACTCTGCAAGAGAAAGTTCCTTCGCCTTTGCACTGTCGTCCAAGTGAAATTCCTCAAGTTCTTTTTTAAGTTTGGAATAGCGTTGATGTTTTTCCCGAATACTGTTTTTTAAGACAGATAATTCCTCGCCTGCAAAAGCGTCCAGAATTTCTAAATGATTCTTTTTATATAGAAGCGATTGGTGTTCATGCTGCCCGTGAATATCAATTAAAAGTTCAGACAGCGCCTTTATCTGCTTTGTTGTTGCATTTTCTCCGCATATTTTGCACAAACTGCGGCTAGGTTGGATTTTTCTCTGGATTATAATAATGCCGTTTTCTTCTATTGGAAGTTCCAGTGCCCGAACAGCTTCTATTACGCTGCTGTCAGATAATTGAAATACCAGTTCTACAAGCGCATACTCTGCGCCGTTTCGTATCATATCTTTATCAGCTCTTGCCCCCAGCGCCAGATTAATAGATCCAATTAAAATAGATTTTCCTGCGCCTGTTTCACCGCTTAATATATTCAGCCCTTCCTTAAAGTTCACCTCTGTTTCCTCTATTAAAGCCAAGTTTTTTACGTGTAAGCTTATTAGCATATTTGTAGCCATACCCCTTTCTTCGTGTGCGCATCAAAACGCTGCCACACTATCTGCGATTAAAAATTTAAGATTTACCCTTTTAATATCCCCTCTATTTTCTCTATTACAATCTCTGTTTCCCTTGCGGATTTTACAGCCGCCATAATGGTATCATCCCCTGCAATGCACCCCACAATTTCCGGAAATTTCAAAGCATCGATCGCCGCCGCAACCGCCATTGCCATACCCTGCACCGTCTTTAACACCAAAATATTTTGCGCCTTATTCATAGAAACCAGCCCATCACGAAGCACGCGCAAATATTTATCGCTTAATTTAATTTCATCATTTTGCAGAATTACATATTTCTGCCGCCCATTCCCAGCCGAAACCTTCGTTAAATTCAACTCTCGAATATCCCTAGAAACCGTCGCCTGCGTCACCGCAAAACCTTCCCCTCGCAAATACGCTGCCAGCTCCTCCTGTGTTTCAATATCATACCGATGAATCAAGTCCACCACTGCCTCAAGCCTCTGCCTTTTCACAAAATCCCCCATTCCATTTCAAACCCCCTCTCCCCAAGAAAACTCTAGAAGTTCTTCTCGCGCTTCATCACTAGTCCTCTCGACAAACCGGAAAAACGCTGCCCTTGCGTTTTTCCTGCGCGAGATTAGAACTTCTTGGCGTTTCGTCCTATGGCGAAACGTCTTTAGAAGTTCTTCTCGCGCTACATTCTCATTTTCTCTCGCAAGGTTTCCAGAAAGCTGACTTCTCGCAGCTTCATTATTTTGGTTACTTTATCGGAGCGGATGATACGGATTTTATCGCCCTCGTTTAAGCTTACTGGACATCTGCCATCGAAACTGGCATTGACTTCCTGTGCTTCATCGGGTTTATAAGTGCCAATTTCAATATCAATAATATCGTCCTCTGCCAAAACGATTGTTCTATTATTTACCATTGCATGAGAGCAGACAGGAGTCATCATGATTAGCCGCGCCTTCGGTTCCACAATCGGGCCGCCTGCTGAAAGGTTATAAGCCGTTGATCCGGTAGGCGTTGAAATAATCATACCGTCCGCGCTGTAAGTACTAAGCAGGCAGTCATTGACATAAATATTAAAATTTATAACATGAAGTGCGCCTATACGGTTAATCACAATATCATTGAGTGCCGTCTGCGGTTTCTGGCTGATACCTGCTATTACAGGAATACCATTTAGCATCATGCGTGTTTCCACTTCGTAACGGTCTGCGATTAGACTGTCCAGAGCTGGCTCTATTTCCTCTTTATCCACCTCTGCCAAGTAGCCGAGTGTGCCGAGATTCACGCCAATCAGAGGAATATATCTGCCGACATATTCCCGTGCCGCACGCAGCATTGTACCATCACCGCCAAGAACGATAATACCTTCCACTTGGCTGTTTACCGTTTCGTGGCAGACACAGCCCCTATCGGTTAGATAACTGCAAATTTTATTAGTAAAATCGCCATTTTCGTCTTTCCGCTGGTTTGTATAGATATAAAAGTTTTTCATAATATTCGTTATTCCCCTGCTTATGCTTTGCTTATGCTATGCTTAGCTTATGCTATACTTACACTTTGCTCAGCTTATACTTTGCTTTTGCTATGCTTTTGCTTTGCTTTTGCTTTGCTTTTGCTTTGCTTATGCTTTGCTTTTGCTATGCTTTTGCTATGCTTTTGCTATGCTTTGCTTACGGCTCTAAGGCTTTATGCGCCTTTGCCACAGTTTCCGTAATCTTGTCAAGATACGCTGCCGCAACAACGCTTTTAGCATCAAAATCTGCTGGTACCGTTTCTGCTTTTTGGATATGCATAAGATACTCGATATTTCCCTCCGGCCCACGGATAGGAGAATAATCCAGATTTAAAATCGCAAAGCCTTTTTCCAACGTAAATGCAAACACGGTTTCAATCACTTCTTGATGAATCGACGGCTCTCTGACAACGCCTTTTTTCCCTACTTTCTCACGACCTGCCTCAAACTGCGGTTTAATCAAACATACCATTTGTGCTTGGGGCTTGAGCAAATCAAAAGCAGGCGTTAAGATTTTATCCAAGGAAATAAACGATACGTCCACGGAAGCAAACTCTGGTTCGTCTGCAATATCTTCTTTTTTTATGTACCGGAAATTCGTCTTTTCCATACAGACAACCCGTGTGTCATTGCGCAGCTTCCAAGCAAGCTGTCCGTGCCCTACATCGATCGCATAAACCTTTGCCGCACCATTTTGGAGCATACAGTCTGTAAAGCCGCCGGTAGACGCACCGATATCCATGCAAATTTTTCCTTCAAGTGCAATCGGAAACTGTTCCAGCGCTTTTTCCAATTTCAGACCGCCGCGGCTTACATATTTCAGCGTATTTCCTCTGACCTCAAGCATTACTTTTGTTTCGTCAAACATTGCGCCTGCCTTGTCCTCTTTCTGCCCATTCACATAGACACTGCCGGACATAATTACTGCCTTTGCCTTTTCTCTCGACTCCGCAAGCCCCTGCCGAACCAACAATATATCTAAACGTTCTTTCATATCAAACCCTCATTTTAACAGTTATCTGTAATCATCTGCAAAATCTCGCCCCTAATTCTACCCGCAATCTGTAATCATCTGCAAAATTCTGCCCCTGATTCTACCCAAGATCTGTTACTGTCTGCAAAATTCTGCCCCTGATTCTACCCACAATCTGTTACTGTCCGCAAAATTCTATCGGTAATGGTATCCGCATCAATTCCTACCTCCTTGCGGAGTATCTCCACATTGCCATGTTCCACATATTCATCTGGTATGGAAATACACAACAGTTTGGCTTGTGCATGGATACTGTCAAGATACGCACGCACTTTTTCACCAAAACCGCCGCTTGCCACATTTTCTTCCATTGTTACGATTAATTTATGACTTGTGCTGACTGCGCCGATTAGCTCAGCATCAATCGGTTTCACAAACCGCGCATTAATAATACTACAGTCATATCCTTTGCAAATCAATTGTTCCCGCACCGTTAATGCTGTTTTTACCATACTTCCCACAGCAACCAGCGCAATCTGCTCTCCCTGATAAATCCACTCCGCTTTCCCCAAGACAATTGGTTCACGGCACTCGCGCAACCCGTCATACGCTTCACCGCGGGGATAACGCAACGCAACAGGCCCTTGAAAAGCAATGGCAAATTTCAGCATATCTGAAAGTTCCCATTTGTTTTTCGGCGCTAAAATATGCATATTGGGAATCGAAGAAAGATAGGATAAATCAAAAATTCCTTGATGTGTTTCTCCGTCGCTGCCAACAAGCCCCGCCCTGTCAATCGCAAATACGACAGGAAGATTCTGAATACAAACATCATGCAGAATCTGATCGTATGCCCTCTGTAGAAACGACGAATAAATCGCTACCACTGGTTTCATGCCGCCCGCCGCAAGTCCCGCCGCAAACGTTACCGCGTGTTCCTCCGCAATGCCCACATCAAAAAAGCGGTCAGGATACATATTCCGGAAACGCTTCAATCCTGTTCCATCCGGCATTGCCGCTGTAATTGCCACAATATTTTCATCTCTGTCACCAAGCTTACACATCACAGTGGAAAAAACATCCGTGTAATTGGATTTCGTTTTCGGCGTTAGCGGAAGGCCCGTTTCGATATCAAACGGTTCTGCACCGTGAAAGCGCGCGGGATGTTTTTCGGCTGGCGCAAAGCCTTTTCCTTTCTGTGTCAATACATGGACAATCACCGCAGACTTGCAGCGCTTCGCCTCACGGAAAACTTTCAGCATATCGGGAATATTGTGACCGTCCACCGGCCCGAGATACGTCAATCCCATATCCTCAAAGAACATCCCTGGGATTACAAGATGCTTTACAGAACTTTTAGCACGGCGGATGCTCTCGACAATTGGTTCGCCAAGACGCGATTCCATCAAAGAATTATAAATGCCCTCCTTAATATCCAGATAACGCTCCGTTGTACGAATATTGTTTAAATACTTTGACATACCGCCTACATTTTCAGAAATAGACATATTGTTGTCATTTAGCACAATAATAAAATTCTTCTTTAGCTGCGCAGCGTTATTGAGTGCTTCATATGCCATGCCGCCAGTTAAAGAACCATCTCCAATTACTGATACAATGGTATAATCCTCATTTCTTAAATTACGCGCTTCCACAAGCCCCAGCCCCGCAGATATCGAAGTGGAACTGTGCCCTGTGTCAAAGCAATCGCAGTCGCTTTCCTTTCTCTTAGGAAATCCGCTCATTCCGCCGTATTTGCGCAGATTTTCAAAACCTGCTTTTCTTCCCGTTAAAATCTTATGCGTATAGGATTGGTGCCCTACATCCCAGACAATTTTGTCCTTGGGAAGCATCAGGCTTAAATGCAGCGCCATTGTCAACTCCACTGCCCCTAAGTTAGAGCCTAAATGTCCGCCGGTAACACTGATTTTATGAATTAAAAAATCCCTGATTTCCTCCGCCAATACTGTCCATTGTTCCGGCGCTACCTTTTTTATATCATTTTCCTGTTCAATTGTTTCCAATACCATAAGGCCTCGCTCCCTTTTCGGCTGTTAATTCTGCTTTTCCCAAGTCAATTGCGGAATTGGTTCTTGATAATGATAAAAATACTCTGCTGCGTCCATTGCCATTTGATATGTAACACAAGAATTTGCTGGATATAGTCCCTCCTGACCACCAGTGACAAGCCGCACCATATTTTCAGCATTTTCTGCCTCCGGATTTAGCAAATCGTACAATACTTCTTCCTCATCAAATGACAAATATACAATATATCTGTTATCCGCTCCGCCTGCAATACACATATAAAAACCCTCTGATTCATTGCCAAATGTTACCATTGTCCGCTGATCACCGTCCAACGCAGATATTAGATTTGCAATTTCTTCCCAAGAAGGCATACACAGCATCTCGCCAAAATCCCCCTGATTCCCATTGATAAACTGCCAATTATCATATCCTGCTTCCACAATATGCAGCAAAAAAGCACCTCCCAAGTTCCTATTTATCTCCAAAACGTTACAGTTCAGCCTTGCCGAACTGTAACCCTAAAACACATAAAATATAACAACACTTATTTGACCCTTGTAATCAAACTACGGATTAACGCCAGCAGGAAATCGCCCTGCAATGCGGTGTTTTTCTGTGCTGCGATATCTTTTTGCAATCCCTCCAACCGTTCAATTGCACGGTTCGATAACTCTTTCTGCTCTGTGCTTGCAGTTTCCAGCCCTTTTAAAGTAACATATGTTGTTTTATTATTTTTCTCATCACTTCCCACCTGCTTGCCAAGCACTTCTAGCGAACTCGTTACATCTAAAATATCATCCTGTATTTGAAACGCAATACCAATCTCGTATGCCGCCTGTTCCACAACTGCTGTCTGCGCTTCGTCTGCCCCGCCAAGCACTGCGCCTATCATCATTGCTGCCTGTATCAGTGCTGCTGTTTTATGCTCGTGAATAAATAACAGATGTTCTTCTGTTACTTGATTACCGAGATTCTCCGCTTCAATATCCGCAGTCTGACCGCCTATCATACCATAAATTCCCGCTTTTCCAGCAAGAATCGTCAACGCTTTTACTGCCTTTGCAGTGTCAATGCTCTCTATCGCAAACGCCTGTAATGCCGTTTCAAACGCATAGTTTAACAGTCCATCCCCTGCTAGAATCGCCATTGCTTCTCCATAGACAACATGTGTTGTTTTTCTGCCGCGGCGGTATTCGTCATTATCCATTGCCGGGAGATCGTCATGTACCAGCGAATAAGTGTGTATCATTTCAATCGCTGCCATAAACGGCATAATCTCTTTACCCGTGCCGCCAAACATTTGATACGTTTCCTGCATTAACATAGGGCGAAGCCGTTTACCCTTTGCCGTTATACTGTAATTCATTGCTTCTGCAACACATTTTGCCCACCCCTCCTCTTTGGGAAGATAGCTTTCGAGAAGCTTGTCTATATTTTCTGCGCGATTGTGCAGTTCTTGTTCAAATTGATTTTCCAAACTCATCTAATTCTCCATTTTTTTATTTTATGGCTACATTATTTATACTGCTCAAAATTTGCTGCTTTCCAACTGTTGCTTATTTTCAAATATTGGTCAAAATTCTGCTAATTGCCCATTTTCGCTAATTTTCAAGACTTCTTTCTCTACTTTGTCGATTTTACTGTTGCAGGCTTGAATTAACTTCATACCCTCTTGATATATCTGAAAGGATTCCTCCAATGAAATTTCCTCGTCCTCAAGCCTTTCAATCGCTGTTTCCAGCCGATCAAATGTCTGTTCCAACGTCAATTCTTCTTCCACGCCATACTCACACCTTTCTACAGCCTGTGCCACTGAAAACACATATACTCTATTTTTTTATCCGCTCTGCCTGCTCAATCCGTGCCGTTGCCCTGCCATTTTTCACGTAGATATTAACCAGACTGCCTATTTTTGCATTTCGGATATCATTGAATACATGACCAGCATCATCTTCTACATAGGAAAATCCTTGATTGAGCTTGTCCAACGGTGACAAGCCTTTTAGCTTTTCGGTATATAATGCCATACGATGCTTTTGCCGCGTTAGTGCTGCTTCCATACGGCTCTCCAGTCTACTCTCAATATCCATGCAAAACATACGTTTCTCTTGTATCTGATGCATTGGGCTTAAAATCTGGAGTTTTAATTTCTGGTTTTCCAATCGGCTGTGCTGCTCCTCCAGCCGCGCCAGCATATAGCGGTTCAGGGTATTTTGATATAATTGCAGGTGCTCCATTAACTGCGCATATTCATAGACTGCAAGTTCTGCCGCCGCTGACGGTGTTGGTGCTCTTAAATCCGCCACAAAATCAATTATCGTTGTATCCGTTTCATGTCCTACCGCTGATATAATCGGAATGCTACAGTCAAAAACTGCCTGTGCAACAATTTTTTCATTAAATGCCCATAAATCTTCTATTGAACCGCCGCCGCGCCCCACAATGATTGCATCAACACCAAACAGCTCCAAAGCGTTTATACCGTTGACTATGCTTTCTGCTGCCTGTTCTCCCTGAACAATCGCCGGATACAGGATAATCTGTATATAAGGATTTCGTCTTGTCGCAATCTCAATAATATCGCGCACCGCCGCACCTGTCGCAGCGGTAACAACACCCAATTTTTGAATATATTTGGGAATCGGCTGCTTATATTCCGGCGCAAACATTCCCATTTCTGCAAGTTCCTGCTTTAACTGTTCAAATTTCTCATACAACCGCCCTGCACCGTCAAGCACAATTTGCTTGGCATAAAGCTGATATTTCCCATCTCTTTCGTAAACGTCAATCGTACCGCCAACCACCACCATTTGACCCTCTTGCATTTGAAAAGAAAGTCCGGCGCGGCTGCCGGCAAACATAACACAAGTTATTACGCCTTTTGCGTCTTTTAATGTAAAATAGATATGCCCTGATGAATGATACTTGCAGTTACTGACCTCACCCTTTACAAAAATAGATTTCAGCATAAAATCCTGCATAAACATATTTTTGATATAGGAATTCACTTGGGCAACCGTATAGACATTCTGCATCCTATCCTCCGCGACATTTTATTTCGCAAATTTCGCCAGAATCCCATTGACAAATCCTGACGATTCGTCCTGCCCATAACGCTTGGCAAGTTCCACTGCCTCATTAATTGCTACGCCTACCGGCACGTTTTCATCATAGATTATTTCATAAACCGCAAGACGCAGAATCGTTAGGTCAACCTTCCCCATTCTCTGCGTTGTCCAGCCTTTTGCCTGCTTATTGATCATTTCATCAATTTCTTCTAGTCTATCTATAATTTTGCTGCTCTTTTCCGAAATATACCGCGCATCGCTGTCCTTTACCAGTATTTCCTCATCCTCATATGAAAACTGCTCGAAAAACAGTTGTTCCTGCTCCGGCATTTCTTCACGTCCATTAAACTCCACACGGAATAGTAACTTAAATATTTGTTCCCTAAGCTCTCGTCTGCTCATTTATCTTTTCCTTATTATAATACTACCTTATTTTCCATCTGCCATTTTTATCCCGACAATCCGAATATTAACTTCAGATACATCAAGTCCTGTCATTGTTTCAATCGCGTTCTTAACCTTTTCCTGCAGTTTCTTGCAGGTTGTAGGAATATTAAATCCATACTGCAAAGTAACAGCCAAGTCCACCGATACGGTACGATCAAGGATATCCACATGTACGCCTTTTGACTGTTTCTTCATACCAACTTTCCCCATAAGCTCATTGGTAATATTTCCTACCATTGCGCCTACGCCGTCTACTTCTGTTGCTGCAAGCCCCGCAATCATTGCAACCACATCATTTGCAATTTTTACCGTTCCAAACGCATCTGTGTCCGCATGAAACACATACCCTTTTTTTTCTGACTCTTTTTCCATGAAATAGCCCTCCTTGTACTCTATTTTTCCCATGAACTTAAATTGATTATACCAAACCAACCAATATTTGCAAGGTGTCATTTAAAAAAACATCTAATCGAGTCGGGAAGTTTGCTTCCTCTATACGCCGCAAAAATTCCAAAAACTTATTGTCCGCTGATTCTGGTTGGAAGTATACGCAATCGTTCCGCCCTGACTGTCAATAAAGTCAAAAATTTCCTGATCACTGATTAATTTCTGCATAAATTCATTATAAACCTCCGGTGTGCTGCACTTTAATATTACGTAATCTGCCGCTTTTGTGCTTTCACTTTCAAATACCAATGTAAGCATCTCTTTATTATAAGCAGTATAATAAAGCCCCTCCCGCACAAAATAATTATCGTCAACACTGACACAATCCGGCAGCGGCACCACCATTTCAATAGAATGTGTCCTCGTTAGTTCGTCAGTTGTGACCAGAAAATAATCATAATTAATCGGCGGCGTATAAGATCCCTCCGACAAATCTCCACTATAAGAATAAGAAGCGTCGCCCCATGTAGGATCAATATAATAATATGCTCCATTTACGCGGACTAAATTCCATGCATGACGTTCCCCATTTGTAAAACCTGTTACCACAAGTGCCTGCATTCCAACGTTTTGCAGCATATATTGAAGTGCCTTGGCATAACCTTGGCAGACCGAGCGCCCCTGCAAAAACACCGAACAAATATTTTGATTATTTGCTGCATTTTTGTCATACTCTGTATTATGAATCAAATAATCATATAAATATTTCACGGTATTGTACTCGTCCTCATTCAAAGGCACTTCACGAAAACAGTCCGCAAGTTGTTTGTCAATCTGCTCCCGTGTCGCTGCGGCTTCTGTGGCTGTCATAGAATAAGTTCCCTGAAACGTAATCGACGTAATTTTCTGGTTAATGCTATATTCTGTATATTGATAGCCCTCCACATAGAACAATTCCGGATGATCATTCATTACACTGTAAAACACCTTGTCAATCAAAGATTTATCCAATGTAGAAATGGTTATACTTTCCTCTAAATTGGTCAACGCACTAAGAATTTCATGATACAGTTTCTTGCTTACTGTGTCAAGCTGAAAATATGCATAATAAATATCGGCTACCGGCTCTAACGTTTCTTCTGGCACTATTTCGGAAGCCTGTCCGTCCTCTGCATCCTGATTATTTTCTTCGTTTTCCACAGTTTGCGCATTTTCACTATTTCCTTGTTTCTTTTTCTTTCCATTTTTTAGTGGAGGCGTATCGTGCTCTGGTGCTGATTCTTGCATCTGTAATGGTTCTGATTCTTGTATTGCTTCCGCACTGCCGCCTAAATTTTCCAAAAAACTGCTGTCCAATGCACATCCGCCAAGACAGAGCATAAGCCCTAATACGAACAACCCTGTAAACGCTGTCTTTACCTTCTCCATCCATAATCCCATTCTAATTCCGTCCAAACTCCGAAAGTACCAGTCCCTTATTCCGGTCAAGCGTCATACCGATGCTCCATTGATTAATAAACAACAGCAGCGGATTTCCCTTTAAATCTTGAATTTTCTTCATATCTGACGTTCCTGTAAGCTTCTGCAAGTCAATCTCGTCCTTATTCTCGATCCAACGGATATACTCATAGGGCAGCGGTTCTAACTTAATCTCTACATTATATTCGTTTTCCAGCCGATATTTTAATACATCAAACTGCAGTACGCCGACAACGCCGACAATAATCTCCTCCATACCCGTGTTAAACTCTTGAAAAATCTGTATCGCGCCCTCCTGTGCAATCTGATTGACACCCTTGATAAACTGCTTGCGCTTCATTGTGTCCATTTGCCGTACTCTTGCAAAATGCTCCGGCGCAAATGTGGGAATCCCTTCATAACATATGTTATTTTTCGGTGCGCACACGGTATCCCCTATGGAAAAAATCCCCGGATCAAATACCCCAATAATATCGCCTGCATACGCCTCGCTTAATATCTTACGCTCGTCCGCCATAATCTGCTGTGGCTGGGATAGGCGCATAATTTTGCCGCCCTGTACGTGCTTGACTTCCTCCGCAGCATCAAATTTTCCGGAACAAATCCGCATAAAAGCAACGCGGTCACGGTGCGCCTTATTCATATTTGCCTGAATTTTAAATACAAAGGCAGAAAAAGCGTTCTCTGCTGGATCAATCCATTCCCCCTGCGATATTCTAGGGAGCGGTGTTGTTGCCATTTTGAGGAAATTTTGCAGAAATACTTCCACGCCGAAATTCGTTAACGCCGAACCGAAAAAGACAGGCGTTAACTTTCCGCGCCGAACCTCCTCAATATCAAATTCTACACTGGCACCATCCAAAAGTTCTATTTCATCCCGCAGCGTGCCAAGTGCCTCCTCGCCAAGCTGTTCCAATAACAGCGCTTCATTATCCATTGGAATCACGGTTGTTTCTCCCTCTTTCGTACCTTTTTGTGTATCCGAATAGGTCAGCACATGGTTTTCATGCCTGTCATATACACCTTTAAAACGTTTTCCAGAACCAATCGGCCAATTCACAGGGCAAGTTGCAATTCCCAGCTCCTTCTCAATCTCGTCAAGCAGTTCAAAGGTATCGTTTGCATCTCTGTCCAGCTTATTGATAAATGTAAAAATCGGAATACCACGCATACCGCACACTTTAAACAGTTTCCTTGTCTGTGCTTCCACGCCTTTGGATGCGTCAATTACCATTACGGCAGAATCCGCCGCCATCAATGTTCGATATGTGTCCTCCGAAAAGTCTTGATGTCCCGGCGTATCAAGGATATTAATACAGTACCCGTCGTAGTGAAACTGCAAAACCGAAGAAGTAACAGAAATACCTCTCTCCTTTTCAATCTCCATCCAATCCGATACGGCATGTCTGGCAGTTGCTTTTCCCTTTACACTTCCGGCAAGATTAATTGCACCGCCATATAATAAAAATTTCTCTGTCAAAGTTGTTTTGCCTGCATCTGGATGCGAAATAATGGCAAATGTCCTTCTCTTATTAATTTCTTCTATAATGTCACCCACTGAAATTTCCTCCGTTTACTTTTACAAATAACATGCGTTTTTTATTTATTTTCTGCTGCCTGTTACCTTTTACCACAATGATAACATACTATCCCCCGCTGTTTCCTTGACAACGCCTAGATAATCCAGCACTGTTGCTGCAATATCTGCAAAGGTTTCCCGTGTCCCGTAGTTTATCGGCTGAATCTGTTTTCCATACATTAGAAACGGCGTATGTTCTCTTGTATGATCCGTAGTTGCCATATATGCCGGATCACAACCATGATCAGCAGTAATTATCAATACATCTTCCTCTTTCATTTTACCCATAATTTCGGGCAGTTTTTCATCAAAATAAGCAAGTGCCTTTGCATAGCCGTCCACATCACGACGATGCCCATACAGCATATCATAATCCACTAAATTTACAAAACATAACCCCTCGAAATCCTTATCCAGATATTCGAGCGTGCGCGTAATCCCCTCGGCATTTCCACTGGTATATACATATTCTGTAATCCCTTTTCCAGCAAAAATATCATTGATTTTCCCTACTGCAATCACATCTTTCCCTGCGTCCTTTAGCTGGTCAAGCATCGTAATACGCGGCGGAAGCAGTGAAAAATCATGCCGATGCGCAGTTCTTGTAAAACTGCCCTTGCAATCGCCGACAAAGGGTCTTGCAATCACGCGTCCTACACCGTGTTCTCCCTGCAGCAATTCGCGTGCAATACGGCAGTATTCATACAATTGTTCTAATGGTACTTTCTCCTCGTGTGCAGCAATCTGGAATACACTATCCGCAGAAGTGTATACAATTAAATCACCCGTCTTTAAATGCTCCTCCCCGTACTCCTGAATCACAGCAGTTCCAGAATAGGGTAGATTGCAAAGGACGCCGCGCCCTGTTTTCTCACAAAAAGGCTCTAAAACCTCTTTAGGAAATCCCTTGGGATAAGTGGGAAGCGGCTTAGGCGAAATCATTCCCGCAATTTCCCAATGCCCTATCGTTGTATCCTTTCCCTTAGAAGCCTCCTTCATCCGCGCAACACACGCAAGCGGGGCTTCCACTGGCTCTTTCTTGTGGCAGTCAACGCCCTCAATATTAAAAATTCCAAGCTTTTTTAAATTTGGTATTTCAAACCATCCACTTTGCGACACAGAGCCTATGGTGTTTGTACCACTGTCACCATAGGCTGCTGCATCTTCCATTTCACCAATGCCAAAACTGTCTAAAACAATTAAAAAAATTCTTTTCATAAGTTCTCCTTTCTAAATACAGCGTCACACTGGCTGCAAACCGCCAAATCAGTGTATACTGCACGGCAAAAAATTTGCCGTGCAGTTGCGCCAGCCGCACGCCGCAAAGCGGCAATTTTCCTTTGTGCGGCTGTGTGCATCATGTTATGCTTAGCGTCAGTCTTTTCGGCGCTTAGTATCACGCTGCACTCGAACATAGCATTACACTTTAGTATATCATATATTGCGGAAAAAGACACCTGAAATTTCCAATTATTGTGCAGAAACTCCGTTGTTTTGCAACCCCAAAATCAATACCTAAACTCAAAACCCTTATTACAT
>ERZ778496.1663-NODE-1663-length-15101-cov-17.561478_pt1 | contig 15101 bp, 16 predicted proteins | sample MGYA00433099_ERZ778496 | MGnify/ENA primary metagenome ERZ778496 (study PRJEB29527, sample SAMN07138962) | mouse gut metagenome | material: feces | host: mouse | place: China:Nanjing | collected 2016-01-25 ... | reverse complement strand
GCGGAATGGGGATTAAACATTGTGTTGGAAGTGCAATACATTAGGGATTCCTTTGAAATTTAATGTGGAATTATAGCAGAAAAAAAAAGGGGGGGGGGGGTAAAATTATCCAGCACAAGCGATTCTTAAAGACCGCTAAAATCTGCAAACTCCAATGCCTTGCCCCGATACAAATCACGACTTGCGCGTTTGCCTATGACTTGTTTTAAATATTTTGGTGCGATTCCATATCCTGGGCGAATAGAACGCACAGACTTTGCGGTAATTCTCTCGCCTTTTTTAATATTTTCTACCACATACAAGGAGCGCATAAACGCTCTGCCCTCTTTAGATTTTTGACTTAATTCATAAGTTGGAATTCCAAGCAACTCCTCTACCTCTCGCACCGCCTTTGCCATTTGCGCAAACTCTTCAGGCTCAAGACTAAACGCGCTATCCACACCTCCAAGCTTGCGATTCAGCATAAAATGCTTTTCAATTACTTTTGCGCCAATCGTTGCAGCAGCAATCGGTGCGGTGATTCCTAAAGTATGGTCGGATAACCCGACTTCCACCCCAAAATCCTTCTTCAAATGTGGAATCAGGCTCAAGTTCGCACTATGCAAAGGAGCGGGATAAGAGCTTGTGCATTGTAAAAGCGTAATATCTGTATTACCCGTTTGTTTGCACGCATTAATAGCATCTTGAATCTCCTCTTTGTTTGCGATTCCTTTAGAGAGAATCATTGGCTTACCCAAACGCGCCATATAGGCAATCAGTTCCAAATCTACAATTTCAAAAGATGCTACCTTGTAAATAGGATTCCCCAAACTTTCCAAAAAATCCACACCCTCTTTACTAAAAGGGCTAGAAAAGCATACAAGCCCGAGATTCTGTGCGTATTCAAATAGCTCCGCGTGCCACTCCCACGGAGTCATTGCCTCTTGATACAAATCATAAAATTTCTTTCCACCCCACAATGTCCCCTTAATCCTAAAATCCTCTAAATCACAATCAATACTCATACAATCTGGCGTATAAGTTTGCAACTTAATTGCATCTGCACCAGAATCTTTCGCCGCTTTAATCGTCTTTAAAGCTAAATTTTTATCTTGATTGTGGTTTGCCGAAAGCTCCGCAACTAAAAAGATTTTATTATTTTGCATATCCATAACCCTCAAAAATCAACAAATTTTGCTAAGATTATATCAGAAAAAATATTTTAAATTAAAGGTTTAATTGAATGAAAAATATTAAAAGTTTTGGAGTCCTTGCTTTAGTTTTGACCCCTATATTTTTCTTACAGGGTTGTGATGAAAAAAATGCGAAAGAGCTTGAGGCAAAAGGAACGCAAACTTTTCAAAATGCACTACAAGATTCAGGCTTGCAAGAAACACTGCAATCGCATAAAGAAAAAATCCAAGAGTTTTTAGATAGCAATCAAACACAACAATTTTTAGATAATCAAACACAAATCTTACAACAAGGCATCAACCAACTTGGCAAAGTGCTAGAATCTAACGAAACAAAAGCCATTCTGCAACAGCAAATGGAAAACTTAAATGAAATCTTGGGTGGCAAGAAAGAATCGGTCCAATGAACATTATTTGATTCAACAAACAATCGTTTAAATTTGTTTTTGCAGTTGTTGCTAGATCTTTTAAGGTTTTGAAAACGCAATACACACAAATAATGCAAAAATGTTGAGGATAAAAAACATTAAAAATTTTTGGAAAATTTAAGAAATGATAAAGTGGCTCCGGATGTAGGATTCGAACCTACGACCAAGCGGTTAACAGCCGCCTACTCTACCGCTGAGCTAATCCGGAATAAAAGCTCATAAAAAATGAGGTAAAATTATATAGCAATTTTATTTTAATGTCAAGAAATTTGCAATATTCTTGCTAAATATCTTGCAACTTTAAACTTAAAAATACTACAATTTACTTTCAAAATATTCTAAAAATATTGAGGTTTTTATGGGACGAGCATTTGAATATCGCAGGGCGAGCAAAGAAAAACGATGGGACAAAATGTCCAAACTTTTTCCCAAATTAGGAAAGGCGATTAGTATTGCTGTTAAGGAGGGTGGCAGCGGAGACCCTGATATGAATTCCAAGCTCCGCACTGCGATTCTAGCAGCAAAAGCGCAAAATATGCCAAAAGACAATATTGAAGCAGCTATTAAGCGAGCTTTAGGAAAAGACGGAATCCAAATCACAGAAGTCAATTACGAAATCAAAGCTCCGCACGGCGCATTATTCTTTGTAGAATGTGCAACAGACAATACCACACGCACTGTGGCAAATCTCAAAAGCTATGTCAATAAACTTGGCGGACAAATGCTAACAAATAATTCTTTAGAATTTATGTTCGCACGCAAGGCACATTTTGAAATCAACAAATCAACTGCTGGGGATTTAGAAGAACTAGAACTCACATTAATTGACGCAGGTTTAGATTCTATGGAAATAGAAGAAGAAATTATCCATATTTATGGAGATTATACAAGTTTTGGCACACTTGCCAATGCACTAGAGGAACTCAAGCTTGAGGTCAAAAAAGCGGCATTAGAGCGAATCGCAACGAATCCTGTGGAGTTTAGCGAAGAGCAATTAATAGATATTGAGAAATTGCTAGATAGGATTGAAGAGGACGATGATGTTCAAGCGGTTTTTACCAACATTGCCTAAAAGATTCTAAAAATGCTTTTCAACCAACATTATAAAGAGAAATGTAACAAAATCACGGACACAATTAATATTTTGTATTTTTTAAGCAAAATTGATTCAAAATTCTTTTCATAAACTTTAACAATAAGGAATTTAAATGTTGGAAAAATTAACAAAAGCTACTTTTGAAAATGCTGTCAAAGAGGGAGTTTGCCTTGTTGCAATTGGAGCTCCTTGGTGTCCAGATTGTCGTAAAATTGAGCCAATTATCGGAATGCTTATGCAAGAATATGGCGCACAAGTTAAGTTTTTTGCTATTATGGCAGATGAAGAAGAGGCACTTAAGGATTCTTTGAATGTGCGTAGAATCCCAACGCTTATTTTTTACAAAAATGGTGCAGAAGTAGGCGAAAGACTCGTTGAACCAAATTCTAAATCACTGATTGAAGAAGCAATTAAATCTGCCATAAATGCTTAACTTAACGCTATTTTGCAAGGATACAAGGGGCGTAGGAATTTGCTTTTTGTCCTTGCAAATAAACCTCAACTTGCATAACAATCTATCTTCATATCATACTTTCAATTTTGCGCTAAAATCACAAAGTTTAAGATAAGATTCTTTTTTGATTGCTTTTAGATAAACTCTCACGATAACCTACAAAATATTTCTTATTCTAAAATCTCTTATTTACTTACAAATTAAGCACTTTTTAGCTAAAATAAAAGATTCTTTCTTAAAGAAATAATTTTTTAAGGAATATTATGCAAAATCTTCACACCAAAAGTGGCTTTATTAAAATTGCCGGACTTATTGCGCTCGTGGTTGTTATTCTGTTGGGAATGTTTATGTTAAGCTCTGATTCTTTTGAAAAAGAATCCCCCACAATTCACCTAAAAAGCACTTCTTGGAATCTCAAAGGCACATTTCCTATTGAAGTTAGCGATAATGCAGGAATCAAAAGCTATCAAGTCTCACTGATAGAAAACGGACAAAAGATTTCACTTGATGCACAAAAACTCACCAAACAAAATGAAATCTGTGCAGCCAAAAGTGCAAATATTGCTCCTTTGACACAAAATATCACTACGCAATCCCCAATTAAGAGTTTCTGTATCGGCATACAAAAGCCTCAAAATCTCAAGAATAATATCCAATCTTTCCTTCTTGAAGTAAGTGTAACAGATACAAGCAAATGGAACTTTTTTAGAGGCAATACAACCACCGAACAATTCCATATTCAAGTAGATACCAAAAAGCCGCAAATCGCTATTGTTGCAAATTCTTATAAAATCACACAAGGCGGAAGTGCTTTAATCATCTTTAAAGCAGAAGACGAAAATCTAAAAAATATAAAAATTAACAATGGTAATTTAGATTTTACTCCACAACCTTTTTATAAAGAGGGATTTTATATTTCCTTGCTTGCGTGGTCTAAACTCCACGAGGATTTTAATGCTAAAATTATCGCCGAAGATAGTGCAGGCAATGTCAGCGTTGCACCCATTAACTATTTCAAACAAAAAAAACAATATCGCGATTCCACGATTCCGCTAACAGAGAATTTTATTGATGGCAAAATTTCTAGCCTTGTGCAAGAAATTGGAGAAAGAAATTTAGAGGATTTTGCAGACAAGATTGCAATCTTTCGCTACATTAATGAAGAAGTGCGCGAAAATACTTTCCAGCGCGTTTTAAATGCCTCTTCTTTTGTGGATACAGAATCTCTAGTAGAAAATTTTTCCATTCAAGCCTTTGCACCCTTAAAAAATGGCGCAGTTATGGCTAGTTTTGGCGACCACCGCACCTTTACTTATCAAGGAGAAAATGTTAGCGAATCCAATCATATGGGATTAGACCTTGCAAGCATCAAACAAGCACCTGTAATTTTAAATAATGCTGGCATTGTTACACTCAACGAATTTGTAGGGATTGACGGCAATGCACTTGTTATTTATCACGGACTTGGACTTTCCACCTTATATGCGCATTTAACAAGCACAAATGTTCAAATTGGGGATTCTTTGGAAAAAGACACAATTATTGCAAATACGGGCAACACGGGACTAGCATTGGGCGACCATTTGCACTTTAGCGTGCTAGTGCAAGGCTATGAAGTATGGAATGCAGAATGGATGGATTCCTCTTGGATAAAGACGAATATTACAAATGTGATTGCACAAGCCAAAGATATTATCAACAAACTTTAAAGGTAGATTATGGTTAAGGCAAGGCAGAAAAACTTTCGCGCTTTTATTTTCACACAAGGAGAGGAGCAAGAAACGATTGCCTATATTGAAAAAAACTTTATCTTACTCAAAGACTTTTTAATGATTTTCACCTATCCTATCAAAACAATAGATTCTACTGCACTTTACGATTATCTCATCTCTAAAAATCTCAATTTCATAGAATCTTTAAATACAAAAAAGGGTGAAACTTGCGGACAAATTCAGCTAAGCTTAGAAAATACAATCCATTCTATGATTCCACCCAATACCGCAAAAAACATAGAATCTAGTGTAAAATCTCAAGAAACAGAAGTCAAAAATGCACCGAAACCTACACTCGTTTTTCATCGCACTATTCGTAGCGGTGAAGAAATCATCACGCAAGGAGATTTAACGATTTTTGGGCGCATTAATAGTGGCGCGCATATCCAAAGCGAGGGAAATGTGCAGATTTTTGGAAAAATTAGCGGAAATATATTTTGCAACGGAGATTATATGATATTAGGCAAGGTAGGAGAGGGAAATGTCCTTTTTCACGGAGAAATTTTAGATAAGGAATTATTACAATACAATCAAAATAAAATTTACAAGAAACAAGATGAAATTATGATAGAGGAACTACGATGAAACAACAAACAATTGCAAAAAAAGTAGAATTAGTTGGAATCGGGCTGCACAAGGGAGTGCCTGTCAAAATGACTCTAGAACCCTTAGATGAAAACTGCGGGATTCATTTCTATCGTAGCGATGTGGGAGTAAGCATTCCATTAAATCCAGAAAATGTAGTAGATACGACAATGGCAACTGTGATTGCAAAAGAGCAATACAAAATCTCCACGATTGAACATTTACTCTCCGCAATTCACGCGTATGGGATTGATAACCTAAAAATCACATTGGACAATGAGGAAGTGCCGATTATGGACGGAAGCAGTATTGGATATTGTATGCTTTTAGAGGAAGCGGGAATCCTCAAACAATCCTCGCCTAAAAAAATCTTGAAAATCAAAACCCCTATTGAAGTCAAAGAGGGGGATAAATTTGTGCGTTTTGAGCCAAATGACGCGTGTATTTTTGACTTTTCTATTCATTTTCCTCACCCTGCCATTGGCACACAATCCTACAAATTTAAATTTTCCACCAAAAATTACAAAGAAGAAATTGCGCGCGCTAGGACTTTTGGGTTTTTAAGCGAAGTACAATATTTACGCTCTATCGGGCTTGCACTAGGCGGTTCTTTGGATAATGCCATTGTGCTAGATGATACTACGATTCTAAACAAAGAGGGTTTGCGCTACAAAGAAGAATTTGTCCGGCATAAAATCCTTGATGCCATTGGAGATATGTCTTTGCTTGGGATTCCATTGCTCGGCGCGTATGTCTCCTATGCAGGTAGTCATAAACTCAACCATTTGCTGACTAAAAAACTTTTTGAAAACAGTAATGCTTTTGAGATTTTAGAAAGTGAAGAATCCCAAAAGATTTATGAATACGCTTTACAAAATGCATAAAATCTTGATTTTACCCAATCTTGCGGGAGAACCAACACTTGTAGGTATTTATTCTTGTATCCAAAAAATATGGAAACTGACACAATCCCACCTCATCACTCAACCTTTAAGTGAGGGTTTAGTGCCATTGTTTATGGATTTACGCGCACAAGGAATCACATTTGAGAGTTTGTATTTCGTGCGCGGTCCGGGAAGCTTTATGGCTTTGAAACTCATTTATCTGTTTGCAAAAACTTTAGAAATCACACAAAATGTGAAACTCTACGCTACACACGCCTTTCACTTTAATGAAAATTTCCCTATCAAAGCCTATGGAAATTGCTATTTTATTCAAGCAGATTCTACAAATCAAAGCAACACACACGAATCCAAAACTCTAGACAAAGAGGCAAAAGAGCTGAACATTCACTTGCAATCCTTTCATACACCACCCCAAAGGAAGCCCTTTGTTTTGCCTGATATTTTGGACTTAACCCTTTTTAACACACAGCTCAAACCTCTTTATTTGCTCCCTCCCATTTAAGGATTCTAATGTCTGTTTCACAAAATAATATTCCCAATAATTGCGCAGTAGATTTTACAACAAAGCCAAAAATCAGTATCCAACGTCAAGCCACCATTGTTTCAAGCTTAACGGCTTGCATTCTCATTAGTGTAAAATTTATTATCGGGATTCTTAGTGGCTCGGTGGCGATATTAGCAAGCGCAATTGATTCTTTGCTAGATTTATCTGCCTCACTTTTTAACCTCTACGCACTAACCAAAGCCGAAAAACCTGCGAATTTTGAGTTTAATTATGGTATGGGCAAAATAGAATCACTTGCTGCTGTAATTGAAGGAAGCGTAATTTTAGTCTCTGGAATCTTTATTCTCTACCAATCCTTTAAAAAGCTTTTCTTTGGTGGAGAGTTAGTTTATTTGGATTATTCGCTTTATGTAATGCTTTTTTCTCTGATTCTAACCACAATGCTTGTAATTTATCTTAACTATATCGCAAAAAAGAGTAATAATCTTGTCATCAAAGCAGACGCATTGCACTACAAAACCGATATTTTAAGCAATGGCGCAGTGCTAATTGCCATTGTCCTTGTGCATTGGACACATCTTCATATTATTGATGCGATTTTTGGAATAGGGATTGGAATCTATGTCGCCTATTCTGCCTTTGGAATCTTAAAAGAGGGCGTGCTTATCCTACTTGACAAAGCCCTAGAGGAACAAAAGATTGAATCTATCAAACAAATCATAGCCTCTGCTCCGCAAGTGCAAAGCTACCACGATTTGAAAACACGCCAAAGCGGTGAAACAAACTTTGTAGAAGTTCATCTTGTCTTTGACCCCAATATTTCTTTACTAGACGCGCACAAAGTTGCAGATTCTATTGAATGTGCTATCCAAAACTTAGAAGGAAAATGGGAAATCATCACCCATCTTGACCCTTACGATGATGAAGGAGCTGTATGCAATATTTACTAGATTTTTTGCAAACTAATCCCATTAACAAAACAAAAATTTATCCTTTTTTGAAATGCAATTATGAGGAAGCACTTATTTTGCGTCATTTATGCACCGAAATCCTAAAAGGCAACGATGAGAATGTTTGCTTGGATATTATCAACACTCTTTTTATTCCGCAAGATGAAGTTGCGATTCTTAAGCACTTACCTTACTTCAAAAACCTCTTAGAATTAGGCTGGATTAATCAGCAAAGTTTTCTAAAAAATCTTAGCCAAGAAGTTATTTTACTAGAATTGTTAAATACTTCTTTTAGTCTTAGCTCTAGCTTTTTAAAGCTTCTTGAAGAGGGAGGCATTAATCCTAAACTCCCAAAAGTTGCTCCTTATAATAACCATTTAGAATATCTTAAAGACCAATTTCTATCCATTGAGCTATTGCACAGCTTAAGTCCGCACAAAAAAGACCATTACACCTCCCCTCTTTTAAATAAAGGTATGCAAAAATTCAAGCTCCTACAACAAAGAATTGACGAGCGTTTAGAATTGACAAAAGAAAAATTAAGTTTGGAAATTTTGTTTAAAGAATATAACCTCAATGCACAAGAAAAAATCATTTTCATTGCTCTTTTACGTGAAGAATATTTGGGCAAAGAAAGTGAGGGGAGAGAGCTAAACACCCTTATTAATCTCATCAGTATGAACGACTACGAAAGAATGAAGAATCGCACATTTTTGGACGATAGAAGTCGTTTGGTAGAAAAAGGATTGGTAGATTATGATGAAATTTTAAGTCCTTTTGGAGGGATTAACCGCACCTTTTTTATCCCCGATGCGATTCTAAAACGAATTACGCACCCACAAAATTACGACAAAAAGGAGCGCATTAGCCTAAAATCACTCGTCTTGGAGCAAGAAATCTTTGAATTTTTACACCCAAAAATTCCATTAAGCGAAGTAGTCTTAAGCCCAAGCACGCAATCTACCCTTGAAACCCTGCTCAAACAAATGGATTCCAAAGTTTTGCAATATCTCAAAGATTGGGGAATCAAAGACAAAAAGCGTGGAATTGACGCAAAGATTATCTTTTATGGTGCAGCAGGCACAGGCAAAACACTGACCGCTTTAGCTCTCGCCAAATCTCTTAAAAAACCTATTTTGAGCTTTGATTGTTCTAAGATTCTTTCTATGTATGTAGGTGAGAGTGAAAAAAATGTGCGCAAAATCTTTGAATCCTATAAAGAACTTTGTTCCAAAAGCAAACAAACACCTATTTTGTTATTAGATGAAGCAGACCAATTCCTAAGCACACGCACAACCAATGGAAGCGGGGCAGACAAAATGCACAATCAAATGCAAAATATTTTCCTAGAACAGATTGAACGATTTGACGGAATCTTAATTGCGACAACCAATCTACTAGAAACGCTTGATACTGCCTTTTCAAGACGTTTTAATTATAAGATTGAATTTAAAAAACCAAATTTTGAGGAACGTATCAGACTTTGGGAAAAACTACTACCAAAAAATGCTCCCTTTGAAGAGAATTTTAATCTTAAAAAGTTAGCTGAATTTAATCTAAGTGGCGGACAAATTGCGTTGATTGTCAAAAACACCGCTTACAATATCGCAAGCCTCTCTAAACCACAATTTAGCACACAAAGCTTTTTAGATGAAATCAAGAGAGAACTAAACTCCAATTTTGATGGAGGACGCGAAATGGGATTCCACACTTAATTCTTGCTATTGCAAATTAATAAAAATCCGTTTCAATAAGCAAATCAAAGAAAAATCTCTTGATTAATTTTTCAAAAAGTCTTTATTTTAATATTTGATTCTGCTAAGATATATCCAAAGATTAAAAGGGGATTTGATGACAAGATTTTCCAAAACAGGATATATATTATCCACAGCGGGCAGCGCAATTGGACTAGGTGGAATTTGGGGGTTTCCTTATTTGGTAGGACAAAACGGGGGATTTGCTTTTGTTCTTGTGTTTGTGCTAGCTTTTTTGGTTTTTGGAGTCAGTGTTTTTATCGTGGAAATGCTTTTTGGGAGGGCGAGCGGACAAAATAGTGTCAGCACCTTTGAAAATTTCGCCCCAAAACATCTGAAGTTTTTAAAATATGGTGGTTTTATGGTAATTTCTGGTGTTTTGATTTTTGCCTTTTATGTCGTTGTTTTAGGCTGGCTTGTGCATTATATGTTTTTAAGCATTATAGGATTGCCCAAGACTTTAGAAACCACACAAAATTTATGGGGGGGGTTTATAAGCAATCAAATTGGCTGGCAAATGTTGTGGCATTTTACGATAGTAGCACTTTGTGCGTATGTCCTCAATCGTGGTGTAAAAGCAGGAATTGAAAAATTAAACCTTATTCTTATGCCCTTGCTTTTATTCATTTTCTTGGGATTGCTTGCCTATTCTATGACACAAGATGCTTTTGTAGAATCTTTCAAATTTCTCTTCCACCCAAACTTTGAAAAAATCAACGCAGAAGTGATTGTGCGTGCGATTGGACAAGCCTTTTTTCTCTTTCATTGGGCGTAGGAGTAATTCTAGTTTATTCTAATTCTATGCCAAAACACGGAAATTTCGTTCGTTTTGCTATTGTCATTGCCTTGTTAAACTTTTTCTTTTGTCTTGTGGCGGGCTTGGTTATTTTTACCTTTATTTTTGGTTACGGAGCAGAACCAACAGAAGGCGTTGGATTGGTTTTTATCTCCTTGCCACTTATTTTTGCCAATATGGGTGTGGTAGGACAAGTCATTGCATTTTTATTCTTTGTTTCCCTCATTTTTGCTGGAGTTACCTCTGCTGTTTCTATGCTAGAGCCTCTCAATAGTTATTTAATTGAACGTTTTTCTATGAAGCGACACAAAGCGAATCTCATTAGTATTTTAAGTGCTTATGCTTTAGGTATTATTGCCCTGCTTAGCAACACTGCTACCTTTTCAGCAGATTTAACTTTCTTTGATAAAAATCTTTTTGATTGGTTTGTTTATCTCACTAGCTCTTTTATGCTTCCATTAGCGGGAGTGTTTATGTGTCTTTATATGGGCTGGATTTTACCAAAAGAACAAGTCTATGCTATGCTTGAAGGAAAACTAGGTGGAATCTTTTTCAAAAGCTGGTATTTTGTGATTCGTTTTATCGCACCGCTTGGAATTCTTGCGGCAATGGTGAATCTCATTTAATCCACAATGAGTTAGAATCTAAAATTTGTATTTTAAGTAAAATTTCTTTATAATTCAAAATTGGCTTAAGGATTAAGCAAACAGCTCTTCTACTTTACTCACTTTCTAACAGCTGTCATTTATATTTTTAGGAGTTTTTATGAGATTGGCAATTTGGCCTATTTTAGCGGGCATTGCACTTGGAGTTCTCGCGCCTGTTTTGGTGTATTTTGGAAATCCGGGCAATATGGGTATGTGTGCAGCGTGCTTTACGCGTGATATTGCAGGGGCATTAAACTTACATCAAGCGGGTATTGTGCAATATATTCGCCCTGAAGTAATTGGGTTAATTTTGGGTGCATTGCTTGCTTCTTTCTTATTCCGAGAATTTCGCCCACGCGTCGGGAGCGCACCGATTGTGCGATTTGGGCTTGGAATCTTTGCGATGATTGGCGCACTCGTGTTTTTGGGTTGTCCTTGGAGAATGTGGTTAAGACTTAGTGCAGGGGATTGGACTGCGATTGCGGGTGTTTTTGGATTAATTTTTGGAATCCTTATTGGAATCTTTTTCCTCAAACGCGGTTTTTCACTTGGACGCAATCGTCCTGCAAGCAAGATTGTAGGGTTTGTATTTCCACTTTTTGCCTTAGGATTGCTCGGGCTTCTCTTTTGGGGGCTTACAGGGGAAAATACTCCGATTAAATTTTCTACTAAGGGTCCTGGTTCTATGCACGCACCTCTTATTATTTCACTCGTTGCTGGATTGTTTTTGGGTATTATCTTCCAAAAAAGCCGTTTTTGTATGATTGCTGCGGTGCGTGATACGATTCTAATGCGCGACACGCACATTTTACAAGGCGTCATTGCATTAGTCGTTGCTGCATTTATTACCAATCTTGCATTAGGATTCTTTAATCCCGGATTTAGCGGACAACCCATTGCGCACAATGATACGCTTTGGAATTTTCTTGGTATGGCACTAGCTGGAATCGCATTTACTCTAGCGGGGGGTTGCCCAGGCAGACAAATTATCCTTAGCGGCGAGGGAGATGGCGACGCTGCAGTTTTTGTGCTTGGGCTTCTTGTGGGTGCAGCATTTGCGCACAACTTCGGGCTTGCAAGCTCTCCTGCTGGAATCGGGGCAAATGCACCTATGGCAGTTCTAGTGGGATTTATTTTTTGTCTATTAGTTGCAGTTTTTGCAAGAGAAAAAAGGAGTTAAAATGGTAGAACTTGATGTGCGAGGGCTTAGTTGCCCTGAACCTGTGCTAAACCTAAAACCTCTTTTGGATAGAGGCGAAAGCGAAATCAAAGTGCTTTGTAGTTGTGGTGCAAGCAGTGATAATATCCGCCGTCTTGCTAAAAATAGCGGATACAATGTAGAAAGCGAATCGCAAAATGGTGAGGATTTGGAGTTTATATTAAAAAAAGCTTAAAATCTATTCCCTTGCATTCTTTGCAAGGGGCATTTACTAATTCTTGTAAGATTCTGCATTAATCCAAGCAAATTGCTATCATAATGCATACTCCAACTTCACCCTACAAAGATAAAATCTTAATGCAACAAAGAAAGGAATCTTAATGCAAAATCAAAATATTTCAAAACCCACTCATTTAAACAACTTTATCTACCTAGACAATGCGGCAACAACTTTTCCTAAAGCTCCGGGTGTAAAAGAAGCAGTGAGTGGATTTTTGGAAAATATCGGTGCAAGTGCTGGACGCAGCGGACATTCTCTCTCCATAAAATCAGGTAGAATCCTTTACCAAACACGCAAGGCTCTAGCAAGCCTCATAGGTTTAAAAGACTGCAAACGCATTCTCTTTACCCTTAATGCAACAATGGCAATTAATACCCTTTTGCAAGGCTTTTTAAAAGAAAGAGACATCGTGGTTGTTACACAAATGGAACATAATGCGATTAAACGCCCTCTCAACGCGCTAAAAGAGCGTTTAAACTTAGAAGTGCGTGAGATTCCGTGCAGCTCTATGCACGCAGTGGATTTAAAAAGTGCAGAATCTATGTTAAAAGGTGCGAAACTCTTAGCTTGCGCGCATATCAATAATGTCAGCGGGGCGATGATTCCGCTAGAATATTTAAGCACACTTGCAAAAGCGCACAATGTAGCATTCTTGCTAGATGGCGCGCAAAGTGTTGGCTGTGTGGAAATGAACGAGGTGATGAGCCAAGTAGATTTTCTCGCTCTTAGTGCGCACAAGGGCTTATTGTCTCCTATGGGCGTGGGTGCGCTTATCGTGGCAGATAACTTTGCGATAGAGAGAATAGAGCCGCTTGTTTTTGGAGGCACAGGGAGTTTGAGCGAAGCAGAGATTCAGCCTGAATTTTTGCCCGATAGGTTTGAGAGTGGCACACCCAATATGCACGGAATCGCAGGGCTTCAAGCGGGTTTAGAATGGATTAAAAACAAGGGAGTAAAAAATATCCACAAACACGAATTGCTCCTGCGCGAACAACTCATCAGCGGACTAAGCGGAATCCCAAATATTAAAATCTACAATACGCAGGGGCAAAGTGGCGGAACATTGTCCCTTGATGTGCGAAACCATACTCTTTCCAAAGTAGCAGAAATCCTAGATAGAGAGTTTGGAGTCTGCGTGCGGGTAGGATTGCACTGCTCACCCTCAAGCCACAAAAGCCTTGGGAGCTTTGAGCGCGGAGGCACGATTCGCCTAAGTCCGGGTATTTTTAATACAAGCGCAGAAATAGAATCCACAATGGACGCATTACGCAACATTGCCACAAGGTGCGCGCAATGATAAAGGGTTACATTCTTGTATTTACGACTTCAAGTGCATTTGAGAGTGAGACAATCTTGAAAGATTTAGGAATCACGATTAAGCTTGTGCCAACACCACGCGAATTTTCAAGTGATTGCGGAATCGCAGTGTATTTTGAAGTAGAAAACGAAAAATTTGATATAATTTCCAATGCGTTGCAAGACCAAAAGATTGAATATGAAATAAGGAAAATCTAAAAATGCCACAAACAGCTAAAATATGGGGGGGGGCAAAATAAATTAAAGTCTTTTCTCCACGATAAAAGACTTTGGATTCTCTCTCTTTTTAAAAATGCAAAACAACACCAAAAAATCAAAGCAAAAATAGAGATTTTAGAAAATCATAACATAGAATTTACAACTCAAAATCAGCATCTATACAATTCCATACAAGAACTAAAAACACAAAATAAACTTCTTATCAATCAAAACACAAATCTTAGAAATTCTCTATACAAGCTCACCCCACAAGCTTATTTAAGACTGATAGAAATTCATCTTGCAGAGCATTGTAATCTCAATTGTTTTAGTTGCAACCACTTCTCTCAATTAGCTCCAAAAGGTTTTCCTGATTTAAACAAGTTTGAAAAAGATATGGAACAACTTAGCATTTTAACTAAAGGAATGATTGCAAGATTCCATTTAATGGGTGGCGAACCACTGCTAAACCCAAATTGTAAAGATTTCTTTGCAATTGCTAGAAAGTATTTTCCAGATTCTGCAATTTGGCTCATTACTAATGGAATCTTACTTGAAAAACAATCCAAAGACTTTTGGGAGTCTTGTAAAGAAAATAAGATTGAACTGCATCCAACAAAATATCCTATTAAAGTAAATTGGGAATTTGTGGAATCGCAGTGTAAGGAGTATGGGATTCCATTAATTTTTTATGACAATTCTCAAATCCAAAAGACTTCCTACAAAACAATTTTAGAACCACAAGGCAATTTAGATTGTTTTCATAGCTTCATAGGTTGTCATCAGGCAAACAACTGCACACATTTTAAAAATGGTAAAATCTATCCTTGTAGTGTTGCACCCAATATCCATTATTTCAACTCCGCTTTTAACCAAAACCTGCCAATCACCCCACTAGATTCCATTGATATTTACAAGGCAAAAGATTATAATGAGATTTTGCAATTCCTAGCCAAACCTATTCCCTTTTGTCGTTTCTGCAATCTAGCCAAATGGAAAAGCATTGGGGAATGGAAAACTTCCAAAAAGGACATTTCGGAGTATTTGGAGCTTTAAGGCGAGATTTTGGATTATGGATTGCTT
>ERZ778496.1661-NODE-1661-length-15109-cov-4.232563_pt1 | contig 15109 bp, 19 predicted proteins | sample MGYA00433099_ERZ778496 | MGnify/ENA primary metagenome ERZ778496 (study PRJEB29527, sample SAMN07138962) | mouse gut metagenome | material: feces | host: mouse | place: China:Nanjing | collected 2016-01-25 ... | reverse complement strand
CAAGGAGGCTCATAATGTACGTACAGCTACAGGACCAGCGCATCCTGATATTGCGCTTCTTAGTCTGCCTATTGTGCGTCTCTCTGCTAACTCAGGTGCTATCCGTAGTTCCAAGGCAGGCTATCGCAGATAGTAACACCCCAGCCGTCCTTCCTATGCAGGGTGAGGAAACGGAGGCCACTGAGTTCACTGGCCCCGTAAAGTATGTGGACCGTGGCATCTCTATCTTCACAGTGTCTGCCAAGCTGAGCAAGGAGCAGAAGTGTGACGTTGATACCGCTTACAGGTTTTTCATTTACTTGATGGATAAGTCGGGGTATGTCCCCAACGCCACCATAGGGGCAATGACCTACATGATGTGTGAGGGTGGGTCTTATAGTGATATCATGCAGGGAACATACACCTACCAGTCCGATTGGATTTATGGTGGCCCATCTGGTGAGCGTATGGACAAAACTGAAGATAATGCCGCATGGCTTCGGTGGCTGAATGGCAAGGGATTCGACGATGCTGTTTACGCTAACGGGAATTGTAATATCGGGCTGGGGCTTACGCAGGAGTCCGACGTGTGGTGGTATTCCCGTGACAACAAGACGACGTCTAATGCCACCAAGTTGATTACAGCGGCCATAGCTGCCGGAGTTCCTTGGCAGGACCCAGCTTTCCAAGTTGATTACATAATCAACAACAAGTTCAGTTTGAATTGGGCGTGGGACTTGGATGCTAATCCTGGCGTTGACCCAAAGAGCAGTACAGGCGTGTCTGCACTGGAGTGGGCGACACGTGTTTGGTGTGGGGTCGGGATGCCCAGCTATGACATGAAGACAGCGCCAGCAATTTATCCTGACGGGTATGCCACGCATGTGGCCAATCTTAACAAAGCGACTGCTCTCTATTACAGGTACACTGGTGTGGACACTTGGTTCTACAAACCCGAGGCTGATTGGCATAACCCATTTGCCGGACCCGTTGTGGAGGACACAACTGATACGGGTTTGATTATTGCTCGGATGGCGGTCTTGTTGGCCTCTAACAATAAAGTGCTGTTAGAGGGTAAGCACTCCTATGATGCACAGGAGTTTGCCAAAGACAGCTCTCTCCAGTACTACCGCAGGGCTTCGCACAGTATTGGCAAGACCATTACAGAGAAGGGTGACTATGCCGCGACAGCGGACATAGCTGTTTCTACTGTCATCCTGCTATCCGGTGTTGACCCTGACTTCGAACGTCTTTACCCAGGAAAGCAACGTGAGCATATGTTACAGTCCTCGCGCTGGGAGTGTCTTGGTGTTGCAAATGGAGTAACTCTACAGCCGGGTGACTTGTTAGTAACTCTGAGCCCCAGTGACCCAGACGGTATGGAGACTAACACGGCACGACACATAATGATTTACGTGGGCGAGAAGGTGGCCAAGGAGCGCTGGAAGAATTCAAAGTATAATATGTTCGACGCGTCACTTGGTGCCGCAGGTACACCTAATGCCTACTATCCGTGTATGTCGTACAAGGAGCCTTCCGAGTATGCGGAGTGCATAGTGTTCAGGAATACAGTGGCTGTCAAGAGCGACCTTGATGCAAGCTACTGGACTAAGTTCACTTCTGAATACGGTGAGCTGTTCCCTGAGATTCCTGTGTCGTACCAACCACACTTTCTGCTTTAGTGGAGGTAAGTATGCGTAGAGTAGTAGTAGCCCTATTTGTGTGCTTTATCGTGATACCGTTTACCTCCTGCAATAGCAACGCTAATCAGGAGCCAACGCAGGCGCCGCAGGAGACGTCGCAGGCGGAGGAAGGGGTGTCTACAGCGCTCCCTAACATGTCTGACATTAAAGTAGCTGAGACCCCGCTACTGTATGACTTCGTATTTGGGTGCCTGGACTGGCATGTCTCGATAGGGCGGGATACGCTCGACAGCGATTTGTATATTATGCGAAATGTCAAGGCTCCAGGCGTTCTATACACCGACTGGTATCCGATACAGGCAGGTTTCTCCGTACCTCCTCTTGGTTCTGCGATAGAAACTGTTAACTTATCTGAGCGAGACACCGATAATTTCTCAACTGTGGTGTCCGAGTTGCCTGCCCAGTATGTTTTACGCGAAGGTGACTGGGAACTCGTTATCTATGCAGAAGATGCTGCACGAGCTTTACTTGATGCAGGTTTTTCTTTCCGAAATGCGTATAAATACACGGAGTCACGACTTCCTCCATTTTTAGCCATCGGTCATGGCTGGCCAAGTGAGTGGCTGAGGAGGGAGCCATATGTCACGGCTCTGAAGGGTGCTGGGATTGATATCAATGATGTTTGGTGGGACCTTTTCAATTACAGGGGAGAGTACAAGCTAACCACTGATGAAGGGTTCATGACGCCGGAGGGTTATTACGTAGTCTGTACAGGTATACGTGAGTTCTCTCTGTGTGATGGTCAGGGAAATGTTTCCCGGGGAATGACTTGGGAAAATGTGATGGGCACCTGTAATGCGCTGGAATGTAATATCGGAGAGATTTACAAGCACGGCACCTGGGAGCCATCAATAAAGGAGTAACGGTTACGGCTGGGGAGTTTCCCCAGCCGTGGCTATTGTCTCCGACAAGTGAGGAGGGTATTTGTGGTGTAGGTAGTCGAAGAGTTTGGGCTCCAGTTAATTAAGTAAGCCCTTCATCATTTCTAACTGACTGTAGTTATATTCCTTTACTAAGATGCCGGTGGAGAGGAAGTGTGTCTATGGCGATTCAGAGTTGGGGAAGTTCTCGTCAGTGGCACAACACTTTTGCCTCTGGCGGTCAGTTCGAGCTTGACGTTAAAAACCTTGTTAAACAGTATACCGGAAACGTTTGGCATAGCGTACGAATCGAGACGTTGCTAACAGCTAAAGGAAGTACCGAGATGGATATTGTATTCTGTCTCGGAGGCAGCATCTACATCCTTGAGCTTAAGCGTGTTCGTAGAATAAAGGGGTCTTACAGGGACGGGCGCTGGGTAATGTATGGATGGCGCAGTACGCGTGACGAAGAAGGACAGTACAATGCGCAGAACGTGATTGAACAGAACAACATTCATGCGCGTAGTTTGGCAGACGCCTATTATGCCTCCTATCGTTGCTGGCCAACTATTATACCCTTGGTGATTGTTCCTGACAACTGTGAGTACGGCGATGACCTAAAGACAAGCGTGTACACGGTCGGGGATTTGGAACGATTCCTCCGCACCTGCGGCGGAGTTACCGACAAGCGTACACTGTTGCGTATTACATATCTTCTGGGCGGGGAGACGCCCGTAAGACAGCGGCCCGATTTTGTGTCCTTAAGAAGCGGGCTGCGTGGAAAGAAATAATACGGAGTGAGAGAGTTATGAGAGACCCTAGTACGAGAATCGGACGGGCGGCCATATCCGATGTGTCTACCCGTTGTCATATGTGCAACAACGAGGGCAAGGAGGGCGGGTGCCCTCGGTGCGGAGCAACGCCCAAGGGTGTGGTCACTTCTAAAGTTCTTAACCTTGAAGTGCCTACGGAATTGATTCCGACTGTCTATCAGGGTAAGGTTTGGGAGAAGCCGGTAGTAGAGGAGGGCGCCCCTCTCCGAATTCAGCAGTTCGACAACGCACTCGAGAAAGTGTATAACAAGTTCCTCACAGGAGAGATTCCAAACTTCTCCCTGTTCCTGGGTGCACCGCCGAAGTCAAATAAAACGAAGTTCGCATACTGTTGTATGCAGACGGCAATTGCTCAGAGATTTACTGTCGCTCCCTTGCTATCAACCTCTGATTGGAGACGACTGCAGAAGGTGTCCCAGATGAACCCCTTCTATAAGCTATACGGTAAATACAAGTGGGACGACCTTATTGCACTTGATGTGCTGTTCACTTTCGTTGACCACTCTGATGAGCGTTTCGACGAGATTCCTCTGATGAAGTCCATGCTCGATACACGGGCGGCCTTCGGACTTTCCACGTTCATCATCAGCGACTATAAGCTGAATGACCTCGTCCCAAGGTACGACCAGGAAGCGTATTCGTCTATCTACAATCCTGATGATAAGCGGGACTATCGCCGGTACCCGGTTGTACTTCACAGATTCTAGGGTAACAAATAGTTAAGATAGGAGAGTAGCCATGGCAGAACAAATGATTCATTATCTCGCCTATTCCCGAATTGAACAACGTGCCGGGGAGCTCAAAGCAGAGCGCGAGAAGATTTCTGTGCAATTACAGGAAGCCCTTGCTATGGGTGACCTGCGTGAGAACTCTGAGTACGATGCGGCCAAGGATGCCATGTGGCGAGTTGTTCGTGAGATTGATTCCCTCACGCCCTCCCTTGGTTATAAGCAGGCCAAAGCGAATCCCAATGCGCGTGTCATTGAGGAAGGGTGCGTCATAAACATCACGGTCTATAGTGTCACCAACGCTCCATCCACACTCCAGCAGGTTGAGGACACACCGCCTATATTTAAGGGCATGCTGATGTTTGGCGGTGTCGTACCTGGGCTGGACCTGCTCAGGGACCACGCGCTTAGTGTGGAGACGCCCATAGGATCCGCCATCTTGGGCAAGCAGGGCGGCTTCTATTCGGTGCTTGTGCCGGGTGGCCATGCTAACATTTCTGTGGAGAAGGTCATGCGTGATGTGACGCCGGAGCAGCTGTTGGCAGAACCAGTCTTCGTGGGGTGAGTTGTATGGAGCCCTCTAAGAAGGTTGATGTGCTAACCTTTGTCCTCTGGGGGACCGCTGTCTCCTTGGTGGTATTATTGTTTTTTACTTGGGGATTTATTGAGAAAGAAGCCTCGAAACCGGCTGATGTGCCAGCTGTGGTTACAGAGTTTCTCGACGAGTTTGTTGTATCCGAAACTAATGCAGGAAGACAGCAAATAGTCGAGAAGTATTTCTTCTCGGAACAGGGCGTTGCTGTCGACCAAGACGGTGTGAGCGATACGCTAAGGAAGCTCGTGAGTGTGTTCGTGCTGGATGGGCAGGATGTTAGTGGGTATCGGGTCTGCGCTTCAAAGAGAAACTATCTTGAATTTATGCTCATTGATAGCGAGGGCAGAGACCTTGTTCCGCGTATTGCCTTCTTATACAGTATTGGCGGTTCCGGTCGCATAGGCTCCTTTACTGTGTCACGTCTACAACCTCTCGATAAGAGTGACTCTGAGTGGTCTTGGAGGTGGCAATGATGCGCAACATTATTCGTGGAGTATGCGTAATCGTTATCGTTATATGCGCCTTGCTCGGGTCCTACATGGTCTTTATGCACCAAGATGAAAATACCCTGTTCGGTATCCAGATGGTTATGCTGCTGTATGACTACGACAAGTACGAGGAAGTCCAGGAACGTCAGGAGCAAATAGCTGCGCTGTGTTCACCTGAGGCTTTCGATGCATTGGGGTGCCACAATGAACAGCGTTGGCCCGCGAGCTACGGTCGTATTGGTAATTATCCCTGCAGGGTTAGAATTGTGTTGACGCGTCCAGGTCTGGTGATTTACTCTCTGGATACAGCGCAGATTTACAGCACTGACCTGTGGTGCTTCACGTATGAGATTCAGGGTGGCCAGTTCACAAATGTCCGAGAGTATAACCTCGCCGGGACTCGGAGTGATTCGAAGGGAGGCCTGCTTCGTGTTAACAGTAATACTTAACTTGCTCTCCCTGCTGGTCGCCGTTTTCATCCTGGCTGTCTGGTCGCTAATTTCGGCGTATGTGTTCCGTCTGGGTTTGCGTGGCTCCGGGATTGGGTTTGACTATTTGGTGTTCACGATGTTTGTTGCGATAGCGTGTGCCGCAGGAGGTGTATTCTAGTGCCTAAGAAAAAGGAACCGGAGAAGGAGACGCATCGCCGTAAGGTCTACTCTCCGGATATTGTCAGCTACAAGTTCGAGGGTACGGAGGGGCTCGCACATACTATTGCCTTTGCATTGGTGGCCCCATTTCGAATCGTGTCTCGTGTAATGCACAACATTTTCGTGATGCCTGCTAACATCCAGGACGAGTTCGCTGAGGGCTTGTTTGTCGTGGCTATAGTCATAGGCGCTTTGGGTGTCGTAGATTTGTTCATGTACGGTAAATGGGCCCTCCTAATTTCACAGATACCCCTGTTGCCGATTTCAATTGTATTACGCAGGAAGGCCCTCCTTGCTGTGGAACAGCAAGCCGAGGACCCCACCGTAGATATGTCTGGCGCGTCGGAAGAAGCTAAGCAAATGGCCGCGTCAGTCTACGATGACCTGGAGAAATTATTAAAGGAGAAGTGAAGATATGCAAGTTACAAAAGACGCCATCAAAAACGCGAATGAGATTCTCACGGAGCTCATGTCGCTTACCGCTCTCGCTGACAAACTGGACCAGGCGACCCTTCCGCTGGCGGACCTGGTGAAGACAAGTAAGGTCCGCAAGTCACCGCCTGTGCTGATTGCGGAGGCCGGTAAGATTGCTAAGGATTCTGACGTTGAGGATTTCGAGGTCATGTATCCCGCTGTGTCCTCCGCTATCAAGAACGGCACCCTGGATGCCTACAGCCGCCGTATCTACGATGCTATGTTCAAGATGGGTGATGTGCTGCTGGAACTTCGCAAAGCCAAGTACATGGTCGCCAAGGATGACAAGCGGCAGGAGCTGAACAGTGCGGCCAAGGATGCCCTTGCTGACCTGGTCATCTATATCATCTGCACCTTCCGGTTATTCGACAGCAGCACCTGCACCATGGCGGTGTCCGGCTACTGCGAGCGCGCCAACATCACTCAGGATGTGCTCTATGGTATTCTGCTGTCTTCGCTCGAAGGGACCGGGCGCAGCTACTACGCCTACGAGCCCATGAGCCCGATGTACACTGAGCTGCTGGCGAATGAGCCGGCGTTCATGGCGGAGTGCGAGGACAAGGACCTGCCACTGCTGGACGAGCACATCGCCCGTATCCTTCGTGGCGAGGCCAACGTGGCTGAGATTATGGAAGAGCTGCTCAAGCAGGAGCGCGAGCTTTCGCACGAGGAGTGCAACGTATCCACTTTCGACCTCATGTCGAGAATGAACCTCGACAGCTAAGGAGACTTAATGAATATATCTGTCCCGGCATTTATCGGATGCCTATTTGCTGCTTGTTCCTTGGGATGTATACTGGGCGTTGTGGTCGCCTCGCTCTTAAGGGCTGCTTCAAGTGGTGATAAGGCGTGCGAAAACTTACACACTCGCGATAAGGAGAAGTAACAGCTAGTGGAGTAATGGAGGTTTCCCATGACTGAGATTTATGCGGTGTTGGCTGGCGTGACCAGCTATAAGGAGCTGGTGGAGGCATCCTCCACCATGCTGGGCGGTAATGCCTTTGCACGCCTTGAGGAGCATATGGTGAAGAATGATATCTTTTTCTCCCGGAGCGACGCATGGACGAAGGACGTCTTGCGCTCCACGCTCAGCAGCTCTGCCAAGACGGACAAGGCCATCAGTGACATTCAGAAGGAGCCCGAGGACAAGAGGGTATTGCATGTTCTCCAGCTAATCCAGGAAGGCATGCCTGCTCTGTCCGCTGACGTGCAGCGTTTCCTACAAAGGGTGATGTTCTCGTGAAAGCACTGCAGTGCGTAGAGAATATCGTCCCTGGGCTGGAGTTGCCAGAGTTCCAGAACACTGGCGCACAGATGGCCCTGCTAAATAAACGAGTAGCCCTTGGCGCGGACACAGGATTAGGAAAGACGTTTACGTATGCGGTGTTCGTCCGAGGGCTGCTCAACAGGAATCCGGAGAACAAGCACGTGCTTGTCATTATCCATGATTCTATTAAGCAGGTCCCGACTGATGTGGCCGATTTGTGTCAGGTTGGCGTTACTGCTATCACTGGAGAGCAGAGTGAGTTCAAACGTCTCGCCAGCGAATGGAGGAGGAACTCCATATTCATTCTCACCTTGGAAAGCTTCCGTAATCCTGCTGTCGTACTGTTCTTATTCAACAGGCTACCCGCTATAGAGTCATTTTCCATAGACGAAGCGCATCATTGTAGCAACTGGGATTCCTCGGATACTGCTTTCACAGTAAGGGCATTGTCGCACTACATTTCATATGTGTGTGCCCTATCAGCGACGCCGGCTACCAAGGAGAGTAAGCAGTTTTACAGGTTGATGAATGTCGTGGACAGAAAGCTCTCGCCGCGGAGGGACGAGACCGCCTGGGGTAAATACGCTGAGCGGTATCTTCCTGTGAATCGAGAAGATTACGGAATGAAGGGAAATTACATTCCGACACTGGAGGTTGTCAATCCAATGCCGCGCCAAGTGGGCAAAGTGTCTGGGAACATCTTTCTTACCTTTAAAGGCCCTGGTGCAGATAATCAGGTCGAAGCTCTTGTACGTATAGTGCAGGAGCGTAAACGTCAAGGCAAGTCTGTAATCATCTATGTGAACCTGCACGCTGTGCGTGAGTGGGTTGAGGAGCATTTCTCGAGTGCGGGAATATCCTTTGTTTCTTTGACAGGCCGTGTTACTAAGCAGGCCGCCAGAGAAGAAATACTGAATACCTTCCGTTCTGGCGGTGTGGATGTTCTAATCACGTCGGTGTCTGAGTCTTTGAACATAGACTCAGACGTTGTTATTTTCTATGAATTTACAACGAAAATGAAGCAGGTCATGGGTCGTGCGCACCGCGGCCTGGAGGGGAAACAGTTGGAGCTTGTCTTTATAGTCACTCGCGATTCTATGGAGACGGAGTACTTTCACAAGTATGTTTACAAAAGGTCACTTGTGCTCCAACGCATACTACAGAAGGACTTCTCAGAATTTATCACTATTGGAAAACAGTTAAGGGAAATGCGTATAGGCGCAGATAGCGTCGATGCAAAACAGAAGGTGGAGGGTTAGGTATGGTATTGTTACAATTTCGCGCGGGACTTAGTCTGTACTCTCTCGACAAGTTTGAGGAAGCTAAGAAGACCGCCGAGGAGTTTGGTAGGAAGGTCGTACTGGCTATCGGGGAGGACGAGGTTCCGCCGGCTACCTTAGTATTCATGGGTAGGACCAGGGATGAGGATGCCGCTATTAGCCTGCTACAATATAGTGGGCGTGAGGGTTGCCTGAGTGCTATTCTAGCAGCTCTCAGATACACGCCGTATCCCGCTATCGCTAAAGCACTGAATGGTACCCTAGGGGAGACCCTGATGAATATTGTCTATGGCTTTCAGTGCGGGCAGTTTGATGGGAGTGGTGAGCAAATTCTTGACCGGATGCTTCGGCGTGTTGGTGCTTTGCAGGCAAGTTTCAGTCAGGATGATGTAAGCTGTGCGCAGGCCGGTAGGCTTGAGAGTGTCCGGGCTATGATGTATGCAGAATCTCGTAGCGAGCTCTTTACGCAGCTCCAGGAGGTCTATAATGCTAACGGTACCTTGAAGTACCTTAGCACTATTCCGAATGAAATGCTGTCGGAGGTCTACTTCATGGCAGCCCCTGAGAATTTTGAACCGAAAGAGTCGGACGAAATCTTAGAGGAGCTTACACAGCTGTCAGGTTGTGAATCCGATTCGGATGACGGGTACTTCCGTGCTTTCGATACTGACTTCTCTGACGTTTTAGGCTCCTTGCGTAAAATCTTCAACAAGACGATGGATGAAGCTGCCGCCTGCATGGGAATGTCAGCAGAAGACTATCGGGAGATTGAGTACGGTGCAGTCGAGCCGTCTGTGGAGAAGCAGGAAGCGATGCTAAGGGCTATCGTCATGAGTTCTGCGCGATAAAGATTTGGCCTCCGTGGATGTAGTTATCCACGGAGGCCAAATCTTTATGGTGTGAATTCTTGGTGAAATCCTTTCTATTAAGCCACACCAAGTGAGCCACTAATCCCGCTAAGGCTCTTCCTTGTAGAGGAGGTGTCGCATGAAGATAAATCAAAAAGATGAGCGCAAGAAGGAGGCCGCCAATAAACGTGCTGTAAAAATTACACTGTACGGATGTTTGCTTCTTGTGTTGATATTTGCTATACTGTTTTTGTTAAACAGGTGTTCTGACCAGGGAGACGTGCCTCCAGGTCCGAGCAATAAACCTGGTGGTGTGGTTATCGGCACTATCGACGATGACCAGGTGGAAGCCGGGGACAAGGACATTCAGACATTGCTTAATGAGCAAGTAGCTGCAGGGATGTTTAGGGTCTTTATCTCTACACACATCGAGGTTGATGAGGAAGGAAACTTCCAACCTATGATTCAAAACGTTGGGCGCAACAGGCATCATTGCTGGGTAGAGCTGCTGGACGAGAATGGTGTGTCTATCTACTCTTCTGATGTTTTGCCGCCTGGCTATAAGGTCGAGACTGACACCATGTCTCCGTTGGCTGCAAAGGGAGCACAGAAATGTGAAGCTGTGTTTCATCTGTTGGATGGGGATACCAAAGAATCCGAGGAGGTCAATAGTGTCGTCGTTGAAGTAGACCTTGTTCAAAATTAAGGAGGTTAGAGCATGTACAAACGAATAACGTCTCTGATATTGGTATTTGTCCTGGCCATGTCTCTGGCTGTGCCGGCGTATGCTGCCGACGATAAGCTGGACAAAGAGCCGGAGCACGAAGACCATCAAATCTACGGTAACGATACCGAGATTGGTTCCGGCCAGACCGATATCAGTCTGGAAATCACAAACCGGCCTGACCCGTGTGAGCACGAGTTCGCATACACAGATAACGGCGATGGGACGCACAGTGGTACCTGTACTAAGTGTCAGGCGGAGCTAATCAAGAACGAAAAGCACACTGACCTTGATGATAACCTGCTGTGTGACAAGGACGGGTGTAACGCCGCTGTGAACTGTGCCGGTAACTACTATCGGTACGAGGAGAATGAAGGCGGCGCTACACATAAAAAGGTGTGCACAAGCAGCAACCATGCAGAGCATGTCCTCGTTGCGGAGGAAGCGCACGAGCTGGTTGAGGGTACCTGTGTCAAGTGCGGCTACACTACTGAGTGTCAGCACGAGACCTTCGAGATTGAGAGTGACGGTACGGGGAAGCACTCCTATAAGTGTACGGTTGATGGTGGCTGTGGAAGCGTCTACAAGACTGAAAATTGTTCCGATATGGATGATGACCTCTACTGCGACGTCGAAGGATGCGGCTACAAGTTCCCTTGTCGGCACGAGGACGCTAACTGGCTTGCCGAGAATATTACTTCTTGGACGAGTAACGGTGCCGGTCAGCACTCCGTGACTTGCCCGCACGAGAATTGCGGCGAGACAATCACGCAGGATTGTAAGAGTGCGGACAGCGATTGTACCTGCGATGCTCCCGGGTGCGGATACGCTGGTTGCCACTCCTTCAAGTGGGTTGACGACAAGAACGACAAGACGCATACTTGGCAGTGTGGTAAGTGTCAGACAAGCGGTACTCCTCCTGTAGGCCATGACGCCACGGAGCCACATAAGGACGAGGACAACGACAACTACTGTGATGACTGTCTGTGTACTATGGACAATGTAGGTGTCCCTGTGCTGGTTGCTACTATCCCGGCAGAGATTCCTATCAGCGCCACTGTGGACGGTGTTGTTACTGTCCCTACGGATGCGTCCATCGTCAACAACTCTAGCCGTTCCATGTATGTGTCCAATGTAGATATTACGCTGTCCAGCACCTGGAAGCCTGTGTCTATAAAGGAAGACTTTTCCAGTAAGCCTAAAGGCACGAAGGAGATTGGGCTGTCTATGCGCGGTGATGACTTCACTGGAACCGAAGGTTCCTTCGAAGGGAGCAACTGGGTTATCAGTGGAGGCGAAAAGCTTAATCTAAATGTTGCTTGTCGCATTCCTGCCCAATCCGAATCTATTGCGGCGTCCAGTTTGGGTAACATCAGATTCAAGCTGGCATGGTGTCCTGATACGGATGCGGCTACATCGGACAAGACTGCCGGTGCCACTGATCAGTCGCAGTACAATCAGGGTCTGGGTGACAAGTCCATCACACTGACTGTTACTAAGTGTGAGCATGGCACTATAGACGTTAATAGCGTTGTGACCGACAAGGATGGCTACGTTGTCCAGTTGCCTGTGGTTACAGCGGAGAAGGGATGGAAGTTTGTTACTTGGTGGTGGAAGCACCCGTCTATTCCTGGACTGAACATGCGGGTAGCCGTCGGCAGTAAGATGGCTATGGCAGGGAATCTGGAAGCGGAGTTTGTTGCCGTTAGCGCAGGTACTATCACTTTCGATACTTCTGCCCTGCAAGGCGGTTCTGTCACTCCTGCCACTATCCAGACCAATGAGAACGGCATGCTAACTGAGATGCCTGTTGTATCCGGGCTGCCTAACAGTATTCGGGTCGAAGGCTGGTACCAGGAAGACTCCAATGTTAAAGTTGGCGTAGGCACCCATCTTAATGGCGACGTAACTCTGTATCCACGTATTGAGTACAACTATGTCGACATGGCTAAGGTTCGTGAAGAGATTGGCGCCAACTCTGGTGAGCTGGTGTTCAGTTCCTCTCCTGCGTCCGATGTGGGTGCCGATGTTTCCGCATTTGGCAACAAGGCCTACACGCTGACTAAGTCTGGTAATGTGTACACCGTTTCCGGCGAAGGCGTGACTATCGGGAATAACTGGAATTCCGAGTTCTCCGGTCTGTCCGGTCTCACCAGCATTGACATTAGTGCTTTGACGGACAAACCTACTTCTGCCGCTGAGGCGTTCTCTGGGTGTAGTAGCCTTACAGGGATTACTGGGCTAAGTGCACTGGATATGTCTGAGTGCACGAGCTTGGCAGGAATGTTCAAGGGATGCAGTGCGCTGACCATCAACGGCGAGCTCAACAACTGGGATGTTTCTAAAGTTACCACTACGGTGGAGATGTTCAGTGGTTGCTCTAGTGTCACCACGCTCAATTTGATGAACTGGAAGACCACAAGCCTTAAGAACATGAGTGGGATGTTCGACCGGTGCACCTCCCTCACTACCGCATGGACTAACAACTTCGATACCTCTAAGGTAACCCAGGTAGTCAACATGTTCAACAACTGCAGCTCCATGACGTCCTTCAAGGGTAACAATTGGGACCTGAGTAACTGCACCCACCTGAATCAGATGTTCGGTGGATGCATGTCGCTGAAGAGCATTACTCTGCCTAACATCAACGTTGACGAGCCCCCCGAGGTCACGATGATGTTCGCAGGAATGACTAATACTACAGTGACGGTCAAGTCCGATGCGATAAGCACATACCTGTCCGGTAATGCCGGCGCTGATTCTACTGTGACTTTCACAGTAGGTTAAACTTTAACTAACAGGGCAGGGAGAAAACTCCCTGCCCTGTTAGTTTTGTGTGGAGGTGAATTATGTTTTCTGATAGTGATATTGTCAGCATCGCTGCCATTCTACAGCGGCACGAGAAAGGCCCTATGCAGGTGATTAAAAACACCTGCGGTAGTCTGTTCACTGTTGAGTGGTCTTCCGAGTATGCTACAGGAAACACCTATCTGTTGATTACAGCGGATGCAGCAACACTGTGTCTTAGCAAGTACCTTTTCACCTCTCCAGGTAACGAGTGTTTGCGCGAGGTAGTGGGCACACTGAAAAGCCTTGCCGAGGATAGTGGAAGGGCTTTAGATATATCCGCCGCCAAAGACTTACTGAGCATAACGGAGTGAATTTATACTTCATGTTGCTAGGAGGGCTTATGATTAAGATTTACACATCCTATTTCTACATGGTGAGGTTCATGGAACCTCACCACATTCCTTTGTCTACTGCGAAGTGGGACCCCAGATGGTACCACAATTTCCAGGGACAGGGTGAAGTGTTTCTGGACACCCGCGGTGTACTTAACGGCATGCGCGCCAGTCAATTTGCTCCAGACGATAAGTGCTCTAGCCTGTGCCTTGGTAAGGGGTATTGTCCTAACATCGGGCAGGGTGGTTGCGAGTTCCTGAAGTGTTATGCTGAGCAATTGGCGGCCAACAGCGCGCAGGAGTTCCAGGAATACCTAGAATCTCAGGTGCCTATGCTTCGCTCCTGTTTACATTTGGACCGGGACCCTGAGTTCATTTTGTTGGTTCACGAGGCACCGGGCAATAAGTGTTCTGAACGTGAAGCTATACAGCGCTGGTTCGCCAAGGGAGGTATAGAGGTTGTAGAGTGGCGCAGGTAAAACCTGAACTTGATTTAAGGTTACTTGCGTAGGCCCCTACTAGTTATTTGGTCATCGAAGAAGGCCAAATAGTTGTTAGGAGAAATGATGATATGAGACAAGAGGTAACGTGGGAGCACTACGAAGCTCTCCGCGCTGAGGCAGGCGCAGGAGAGAAACACTATTTGAGCATTGCTGAGCAGATAGCTATTTTTATCCGTTCTAAGGGATACGAAGGCTGCTCTGAGGAGCTTGCAGTAACCACCGTGTCGCGCATGACAAATGTTCCCGTCGCAGAGATTTATAGGCATTGGACTAGTGACATAGTTCCTGTTCTTCGTAGGGAATATGGTTATTCCTTTAACTATACAACTTGTCGCTGGTACACACGCACTAAGAGAACTAGGGTCATTCCCGCTAAAGCAGGGAAATGTTCTGTGAAACTTAGTTCGTAAGACCTCTACTGCGGAGAGTAGCGAAGTTATGGAGGGTAATCGGTATGAAGAAGTTAGACTTATTCGGGAGCCAGTACAGCAAGCCTGCTGACTCCGTGTTGGGCATACACCTAAGTGTAGCTGATACACCCTCGGTATCTTACCGTTTGTTAAGGAGTATGCCAAGTCTCCGCGCCATCCGTAAGGATAACTATCAGGACTGGCTCTACAGTGCTGATGAGTACCCCGGGGCTTGTGAGGCTATTGCCTCATCTTTAGAGAGCGATGACCTCGGCGGTAACCCTAACAGGTATGCAGGCATATTGTGTGAGACACAAACTGTACTGCGGAGTCCTGACTACTTTTGGAGATCTGAGGTAGGCTATAGGAATAACAGACTGTTTGAAGAGTGTGGGCAGTTCTGCTTTGACGACGCTACGATGGGTGCAATTTCCTCGGACATACTAGTGCCAGTGGATTTCCTGGTAGTGTCGTTTAACAAGTTGATTCGGAAACATACAATACTGCGGAATAGTGTTCGTATTGCTACTATCTCTATGTCTACACGTGCATGGAGTGAGAGTGTGTTACCGACACTGCTTTTCC
>ERZ778496.1650-NODE-1650-length-15219-cov-5.641981_pt1 | contig 15219 bp, 12 predicted proteins | sample MGYA00433099_ERZ778496 | MGnify/ENA primary metagenome ERZ778496 (study PRJEB29527, sample SAMN07138962) | mouse gut metagenome | material: feces | host: mouse | place: China:Nanjing | collected 2016-01-25 ... | reverse complement strand
AATCAAGATTCCGATGACGGCTGTCGGCATCACCCGCGAGTGGCTTGAGGAGAACGGCATCGGTGTGCGCCTTGTCGCGACCCGTGGCGAGAGCGGCATCGACTGTGTGCCTTACGACCCCACTATGGCCGACAACATCCTCGGCCCGTATGGGAAAGACAACTCCACCTCGCATGAGAAGGATGACATCGACAACATCACCTACACCCTCGCGTCGGTGGGCAATGTCCGCTCCAACGATGTCCCCACTCCTCCGACTCCCCCGACCCCTCCCACACCCCCGACCCCTCCCGCCGAGGGTGACTGGACGGTCTATTTCGTCAATGACGGCACCGCCGCGGCCTGGAACCCCGTCTATGCTTACATCTGGGAACCTGCCAACGCCAACAAGGCTTACGCCGGCGCATGGCCCGGCACGGCCATGACCCAGACCGAGATTGAATCATACGGCGAGGTGTGGGCCTACTCGTTCACCCCCGACAGCCCCTCGGCTTCGCTGATGGTGATTTTCAACAATGGCAGCGGCGGCTCAAGCAACCAGACCATTGACCTCGTCTGCGAGCCTGGCGGTGTCTACAAGTTCACCGGCAAGGTGGGCGAGTTCTCGGGGATTGAGAAGGTCGGCGAGGCATCCTCGTCGCTTCCCTACTCCATAGAGGGGCTGACCGTCACCGCCTCCGCGCCCGTGACCGTCTACAACGCCCAGGGCCAGGTGGTGGCAAAGTCCGCCGCAGGCGCTGTGGAGCTGCCCGCCGCAGGTCTCTACATCATCTCCTCGGGCAACACGACAGGCAAGCACCTCGTGCGCTGAGCCTGCCCCGGATGACGCTCCCGGGGCAATGCGGGCTGTTTTGTGGTGAATTATACCGATTTATCACGCCGCGACCCGCAAAAATGCGCCAAAAGATTTTGTCAATCAAAAAAAACTCCGTAATTTTGCCCCGCAAATCGCAAAGGCGCAAACCTTTGTGGGCGGGGCAAACCCCGGGATTTGCCGAGATAAGAATTAAACAAAACTCTAAGAATAAGAACCCAAAAAATGATTATCGTACAAGTTAAAGAAGGCGACAACATCGAAAAAGCTCTCAAGAAATTCAAGCGCAAATATGAGAAGACCGGCATCGTGAAGGAACTTCGCAGCCGCCAGGCCTTCGAGAAGCCCTCAGTGACAAACCGCAAGAAGATGATGAAGGCGGTTTACGTCCAGAAGCTGCGCCTCGTTGAGGAATAATTGATGTTTCGTAACATCGTCCTGGTTTTTCCTTGAGGAAAATTTGGATTTTACGAAGAAATGTCATAACTTCGCTACCGGAGTCTCTCTCATCCTGCTCCCTTGACCGGCCCGACCGGCGGTTATCAGTCTGACCGAAAGCGAAGTTGACAATGCTGATACAATCATTTTTGACATACATCCGGTGTGAGCTGAGTCTCTCAGTTCATACCGTTTTGTCGTATTCTGTCGACTTGCGCCAGTTTCGCGGATTTGTCACCGGCAAGCCGCAGCCCAAGCCGCCGCTGCCGCAGACTGATGACGGCTTCGACCCGCTGAGCGTTACCACGTCAGACATCCGCCAATGGCTGATGACCCTGGCCGAGGAGGGAATCTCGCCGCGCACCTTGCGCCGCAAGCTCACCGCCGTCAGCTCCTTTTACGCCTACCTGCTGCGCCAGGGGCTGACCGCTGTCAATCCCGCCCGCGACGTCGAGATGGCCAAGCTGCCTAAGCCCCTTCCGGTCAACCTGCGCCAGGCAGAGGTCAACCACATCATAGAGGAGGATATGGATGAAGCCTCGGCCTCGGGCGGCTTCATCGCCAGGCGCGACTCGCTGATTATGCTCATGTTGTATTCCACCGGGATGCGGCGCGCCGAACTGATAGGGCTGGCCGACTCGGCGGTTGACACTGGGCGGGGCGAACTAAAAGTGGTCGGAAAGCGTAATAAGGAGAGAATAATCCCCTTCGGGAGCGAGTTGCGCGAGGCGGTGGAGAGCTACCGCCAGGTGCGCGACCGGGTGGCCGGAGGGCCGACCGACGCTTTCTTTGTCAGGCCCGACGGCTCGCCGCTCTATCCGATGCTGGTGGAGAGGGTGGTCAGGAAAGCCCTGCAGGGACGCGCCCACGCCGGGAGGCTAAGCCCCCATGTGATGCGCCATTCCTTCGCTTCCGACATGCTCAACAACGGCGCCGACCTGGTGGCTGTGCAGCAGCTCCTGGGGCATGAATCTCTCGCAACTACACAGGTTTACACCCATATAACCTACCGAGATCTCAAACAGAATTACCAACTCGCCCATCCCCGGGCGGGAAACTCCGCGGCGGCGCGCTCCACGCAGCCGGGAGGCCCCGCCGGAAATGGCCCTAAAACCTGAAAAGGAGGACAAAACCATGGATGTCAACATTCAAGCAATCAACTTCGACGCGTCAGAGAAACTTGTCGCTTTCGTCAACAAAAAAGCCGAACGCCTCCAGCGTCATTTCCCCGATATAACCACCGTTGAGGTCAAGCTCACCGTGGTCAAGCCTGAGACGGCGATGAACAAAGAGGCTGTGATCACCGTACTGGTGCCCAAGAGTGAATTTGTGGCCAGCAAGACCGCCGACACCTTCGAGGAGGCGATTGACCTCTGCCTGGAGGCTGTGGGCAAGATGGCCGAGAAAGCCAAGGAGAAGAAATGAGCCGTCTCCGGGGCTGCCCGGAGTGAAGGGGGCCGGCCCTATACGCCGCGCCCGATGACACAATGCAGGCGGAAGCCGTCCGGATGATTTCAGCCGGTGGCTTCCGCCTGTCGTGTCCGGCAGGGCGCCCGGCGGTGGCGCGGGTGTTGGTGTTTACGGAAAAAAGGATTACATTTGTGGCAGATTGACAATATCCATGAAAAACGGAAAGAAAAACAGAAAGAGGATAAGATTCGGACTGCTGCCGCGGATAGTGGTGGCGATAGCCCTCGGCATCGTGTGCGGCTGGGTGCTGCCGATGTGGGCCACACGGATGTTCGCCACCTTCAACCAGCTGTTCAGCGAATTTCTCGGGTTTTGCATCCCGCTGATAATCGTGGGGTTCGTGGCTCCGGCGATCGCCGACATCGGGGCCAAGGCGGGCAAGATGCTCGTCGCCACCGCCCTGCTGGCCTATTTCGCCACGATGTGCGCGGGGATGCTGTCTTATGCCGCCGGACAGATGTTCTTCCCCGGGATGATTGTCCCTGACGGGTTTGTCGAGGCTGAGGCCGGGGCGGTCGAGATCGCTCCCTGGTTCACGGTGACGATACCGCCGCTGATGAGTGTGATGACGGCGCTGGTGACCGCATTCGTCGTGGGGCTTGGCGCGTCGCGTCTGAAAGGTGATGTCATCCGCGGACTGCTCGGCGAGTTCCGCGCGATAGTCGACATGGTGATACGCAAGGCCATAGTGCCGCTGCTGCCGATCTATATCTTCGGCATATTCCTGGGGATGACCGCCGCCGGCGAGGTGGCCACGGTCCTGTCGGCTTTCCTGAAGATAATACTGGTGATATTCGCGCTTCATGTCCTGCTGCTTGTGGGGCAGTATGCCGTGGCATCGCTTTTCGCCAAGGGGGGCATATCGCGCAACCCATTCAGGCTGCTGTGGACCATGATGCCGGCCTATTTCACCGCCCTCGGCACACAGTCGTCGGCCGCGACCATCCCGGTGACCCTTGAGCGCACGATACGCATGGGGGTCGACAAGGATGTGGCCGGGTTCACCGTGCCGCTCTGCGCCACGATACATATGTCGGGGAGCTGTCTGAAGCTTGTCGCCTGCGCCATGGCCCTGATGTTGCTGAAAGGCATGCCGTATGACTTCGGGATGTTCATGGGGTTTGTCTTGATGCTGGGAATCACGATAGTGGCCGCCCCCGGTGTGCCGGGCGGGGCGGTGATGGCCTCCCTCGGCCTGCTTAGCTCGATACTCGGCTTCTCCGAGGCCGACAACGCGCTGATGATAGCCCTCTACATCGCCATGGACTCGTTTGGCACCGCCTGCAATGTCACCGGCGACGGGGCGCTGTCGGTGATCATCAACCGTTTCTTCGGGCGGCGGCAGGCTGGCCCGGGCGCGGTTTCCACGCCTCAGTAGCCCCCCAGGCTGAGGCCAGATAGCGGCGCAGGCCCGCGATGAGTGTCGTTGTTGCTCATCGCGGGCCTGCGCCGTTGCGAGGGGATGGGGGCTGGTTTTATTTGCCGGCTTTGTAGCGGGCGGCCTGCTCGGCTATGAGGGCGGCGTCGTCGAAGTAGTTGATTTTCATCGCGGCGCGCACCTTGTCGAGGGTGTCGGCGGCCTCCTCGCGGGCTTTGGCCGAACCGCTCTTGAGGATTTCGTAGACACCGGGGATGTTCTGCTCCCACTGCTTGCGGCGTTCGCGTATCGGGGCGAGGGTCTCCTCAAGGACATTGATGAGGAGCTTCTTGACGGTGCCGTCGCCGAGTCCGCCACGGGTGTAGTGGTCCTTGAGCTCCTGGAGGTTCTTGTAGTCGGGGAGATACTTGGCGAAATGCTCGTCGGTGCAGAACGCGTCGAGGTAGATGAAGGGGCAGTTGCCCTCGAGATGTCCCGGGGAGTCTACGGTCAGGTGCTCGGGGTCTGTGTACATGCTCTTCACCTTCTTGGCCAGCTCCTTGGGGGTGTCGCTCAGGTAGATGCAGTTGCCCAGCGACTTACTCATCTTCGCCTTGCCGTCGGTGCCGGGCAGGCGCAGGCATACGGCGTTGTCGGGCAGCAGTATCTCAGGCTCGACGAGGGTGTCGCCGTAGATGTTGTTAAAGCGGTTGACAATCTCGCGTGTCAGCTCGATCATCGGGGCCTGGTCTTCGCCCACAGGCACCGTGGTGGCCTTGAATGCGGTGATGTCTGATGCCTGGCTCACGGGGTAGCAGAAGAAGCCCACGGGGATGCTCTGCTCGAAGTTGCGCATCTTTATCTCGGTCTTCACCGTGGGGTTGCGCTGCACACGCGACACCGTCACGAGGTTCATGTAGTAGAACGCCAGCTCGGTAAGCTCGGGCACATGGGTCTGCACGAAGATGGTCGACTTCGAGGGGTCGATGCCGGCCGAGAGGTAGTCGAGGGCGACCTCGATTACGTTCTGGCGCACCTTCTCGGGGTTGTCGGCGTTGTCGGTCAGGGCCTGCGCGTCGGCGATCATGATGAAAATCTTGTCGAACTCGCCTGAGTCCTGCAATTCGACACGGCGGCGCAGCGAGCCTACATAATGGCCAAGATGGAGGCGGCCGGTCGGCCGGTCGCCCGTAAGTATCACTTTTTGCATTCGTTTCAAATTTTTCAGATGGCAAAGTTACCCATTTTTTGTTGATTATTTAGACGGTGAATGAAGAAAATTTCGTAAATTTGTACCCAGAAACCCAAACACAAAAATCCATTTACTTCAACATGGTAAGCTACAAAGAATTAGGCCTGGTCAACACCCGTGAGATGTTTGCCAAGGCCATCAAGGGCGGTTATGCAATCCCCGCCTTCAACTTCAACAACATGGAGCAGCTCCAGGCCATCATCAAGGCCGCTGCCGAAGAGAAGTCTCCCGTGATTCTCCAGGTTTCCAAAGGCGCCCGCAACTATGCCAACGCCACCCTGCTCCGCTACATGGCCCAGGGTGCTGTCGCCTATGCCAAGGAACTCGGCTGGGAGAACCCCCAGATTGTCCTCCACCTCGACCACGGTGACAGCTTCGAGCTTTGCAAGAGCTGCATCGACAGCGGTTTCTCTTCCGTGATGATCGACGGAAGCCACCTCCCCTACGAGGAGAACGTGGCCCTGACCAAGCAGGTCGTTGACTACGCCCACCAGTACGACGTTACCGTCGAAGGTGAGCTTGGCGTTCTCGCCGGCGTGGAAGATGAGGTTTCCTCTGACCACCACACATACACCGACCCCGAAGAGGTGATCGACTTCGCCACCCGCACCGGTTGCGACTCCCTCGCCATCTCAATCGGCACCAGCCACGGCGCATACAAGTTCACCCCCGAGCAGTGCACCCGCAACGCCGACGGCAAGCTCGTTCCTCCCCCCCTGGCATTCGAGGTTCTCGATGCAGTAATGGAGAAACTCCCCGGCTTCCCCATCGTGCTCCACGGTTCAAGCTCTGTTCCCCAGGAATATGTCGACATCATCAACGCCAACGGCGGCAAGCTCCCCGATGCCATCGGTATCCCCGAAGAGGAGCTCCGCAAGGCTGCCAAGAGCGCCGTTTGCAAAATCAACATCGACTCCGACTCCCGTCTGGCCATGACCGCCGCTGTCCGCAAAATCTTCAACGACAAGCCCGGTGAATTCGACCCCCGCAAATACCTCGGCCCGGCCCGCGACGAGATGGAGAAGCTTTACAAGCACAAAATCGTCAACGTGCTCGGTTCCAACGGCAAAGCCGAATAATACCGACCTGATTACGCCGACGCGGCCTCCACGCCGCGCCTGACACCCATAACGAAGGCCCGAAACCGCATCCCGGTTCCGGGCCTTCACTTTTATGTGTGGTTCGCCCACGAATCCGTAGGATTCATTAACTATTAGCCGGGGGTTGGCGGCCGCATGGCCGGTAACCCCCGGTAAATACGCCACGCTTGAGATTCTGAAAGAATCTTTTATAGATGTTGCTTTAAATGAGGTTGTCTATATAAAAGATTCTTTCAGAATCCCGCGCCTGATGTCAGAACCCCCGGGTTGCCGCTTGGTCGCCCGCAAGGGGCTCCCGCGCGCCAACCCGGGGCTAATAGTTGATGAATCCTACGGATTCGCGGACGTACTCAATACAGACAGGTGTGGTTTCGATGACGGATTAGTGTGCGGTTTTGGGACTTTACGTATCAGGCAAACGTGTTTAACTGGTTGTTGTGAGCTGTTTCTTCAGTTGACATAGGGAGGCGGTTTGCTATGAACAAGGCTGCTGTCTGTGTCGTTAGAGTTATGACAGACTTGAATAAACAGTGTTTTGTTTCAACCACATTATGGTAACATATTCAATCACACCTCCAACATACGTGACGCTTATAACCACATGGCGATGTAATGCTTCTTGTGAAAATTGTTGTTTTGGCTGTCGACCCCATAGAGGTAAGACGATGAGTCTCGAAAAGATGAAAGAATACCTGGACAGATGTATTGAAGCATATCCGGATTCCATTGCCACTCTTTCTTTGACAGGAGGGGAATGTATGCTGCTTGGAGACGATCTGGAAAGTATTGTGCGGTATGGTAGAGACAAAGGATTGAATGTATCTATGATTTCCAATGGTTTTTGGGGGTATGAATATAAAAACGCCTATGAGCGCCTTGCGAGATTGAAGAATGCAGTATTGACAACAATAGCTGTTAGCACAGGAGAAGACCATCAATGCAGTGTTCCCTTGCGAAGTTGCCGTAATGTCGTGGTTGCTGCAGCCAGGCTTGGTTTCATCCCAATTTTGCGGATTGAGTCACATTTGGGGGTGGTTAAATGCCGTAGCCGGATTGAAAACGATGTGCCATTGATGAGGCTTGTAAATGCAGGACGCATTAAACTTTGTTGGCAATATTGGGAGGAGTATAGCAATGAGAAGAAGGTAGGTCAAGGATATCCGTGGAAAATGTCGCCGTATGGCACGAGGAAAGGTTGCGAGTCTTTGTTCCACAGTGTCATCATATCTCCATACGGGGATGTGATGGCATGTGCAGGGATACCATGCTCCAGAATCCCATATATGCGACTCGGCAACATAGAGAAAGAGTCTGTGAAAACTGTATATGAACGAGGTTTTCAGGATGCACTTAAGGTGTGGATTCATAAAAAGGGAGCAGTGGCAGTGCTTGATTACGTTCATCAGCATTCAGATATCAGATTCTACAATCCGGGATATAATTGTAACTCATGCATAGAGATTTTCCGCAATCCGAAAATACTGCCATTCCTGCGGAAAACATATTGGGATTGGCGTGACGAGATTCGTTTTTGACATTCAGCTCAATAAGATTCGCTATGAAAGAAAAAGAAAACAAAATTCCGGGCACATTGACTATTGCACGTCATTATTCCAAAGGAGAATTTTGCGATTATCCAGCGGAGGTTATATTTTCAGCAATAAATGACCGTGACCTGTCATATGATTCCGTCGCAATCCCTATACGTATTGGTGTCGAACAATTTATTGATAATAATTTGAAAGCGTTGGCATATCTGATGGAACATAATTCACCGGAGGAGATTTCTTCTTTCAAGGCTGATCCCAATGGATTTTTCAAATCCAGGGGTGTTCAATTGGGGGTGGAATTTGATGAATATATTGTAAAGATATTTTGTATTTTGGCTGAGCCTGCCTCGGTGGCCGCGTTAAAAGACAAAGATGATGATGGGGCATTTTTGAATTTGATTGCAGATGAAGAATGGAAAAAGCGTCATATGGAACATATTCCGAAGGAATATCTAAAGTCAGGGTATTTGTATAGCTTGGATATAAAGACATCATTGAGCAAGGCGGAAATCGAGGCGGAAGGATTTCCTGATGGTGTTATGTTCGGAGTGGATATTTATGCGTTATGCAAATGGTTAAAAGAAATACAGACTTGATGTTAAATCTGTTTTAATCTTTTAAAATCCTTCTGCGGGATCTGCGGAATCTGCGTGAGGTTTAAGGGGGAGCGAAGCGCCCCCCTTATGTTTTTCAGGGTGAACAGCAGGGGAACTAACGGCGGGAGTCGCGTAGGCGGCGGGCAGGGAGGTAGCGGGGGAGGGAGGCGGCCCGGTGGAGGGGGATTTCACGGCGTAGGTAGTCGAGGTTGAAATCGTAGGCGCGTTTCCCTTTTGCGGGTTGCTTGGCGGAGGGAATGAACGCTTTGTCGCGCAGACGGTTGACCGAGTCGCAGACAGGGGAGTGGTTGCCCGGAGAGACCGGCTGCAGGCCCTCCGGCACATTGTCGAGGGTCACCGCCTCTACCTCTGAAAGGGCCGGGAAACCGATGGCGGTCCACATTATGGTGCCCTTGGCCGGGTCTTCACCCGGAAGCGGGCCCTCGATGACGACCGACGCGCATGAGCTGCGGCGTGTGATCACATCCCCCGTGTCGGCATGGCAGGTGGCGTTGCCGTCGGTGAGGTCGATGGATTTGGCGGGAAGATACAGCGAACGAGACAAGGTCTCCACCAGGTCTTCCGCCCCGATTTCCCCTGCCCCTGCCCAAGGACGCGGGGCCGCCGTCAGCGAGTCGAGCAGATGGCATTCAGCACGATGGCGCGACAGGCCGAGCCGTTTGCGCGGCCCTCCCGATAGGGAGTAGTTGGTGCGAGTGAGAACCCCCTCGTCCATCCCGGTCCATTCCACCCCGAGCGTCAGTGCCGAAACCGAATCAAGCGGAAACACCGCCACCTCGCGGTCGGAAGTCTCGAAATATGCCCCGTGGCCCATGGCGTCGACAGCCCCGAAATTGGCCTGCACCCCGCGCGGCCCCGGATGGTCGAGCAGCAGCCGGTGGAACTCGGCCACTGAGCGACACCGGCGCAACGCGTCGCTCATCACCAGCCCCTCGCGGTCTTGCCAGCCCCTGGCCGGGGCGGGGATGTTGTAGCTGGCCGTGTTCATCACCGCGAATCCCGCCTCGTTGAAGCCAATCCATGCCTCCCGGCTGTCAGTGTCGGCGGCGTTGAACAGCGCTACATATGCCATCGTCGAGTCGGTGGCCTCGAAGCACCTCACATAATTGTCGGGATGCCCCGAGTCGCGGTGCTTCCAAAGCAGCCACCGTCCCCCGGCCCCGCGTTGCGCCCCGACCAGCGCCGAGGTGCAACCCCACGCCGAGGCCAGGGCCACCGTCAGCAACCCCGCCGCCAGCGTCAGCCGCCTGCAATCCTTCAGGAGCAGTCCGTTCACAAGCGAAATGAGATTTTTCATACTTCAAAGTTAGGAAAAATCGGGGGAATTTTCATAACTTTGGCAACCGAAGCCTGGCAATCTCAGGCTTAACCGATAATATTATCACTTGTTACGATGAAGAAGATATTGCTGACTGCGGCTATGGCAGCCGCGCTGGGCCTCCCCTCCGCGATGGCGCAGGGGGCCGACTCAAATCTCGGTGTGGCCGCTGACGGCGCGCCCCTGTGGCTGCGCGACGTGCGGATTTCCCCCAACGGAGACCTTATCGCTTTCACCTACAAAGGTGATATCTGGACCGTCCCCGTCACGGGCGGCGAGGCCCGGCAGCTCACCGTGCGCGACACCTACGAGTCGTCGCCGGTATGGAGCCCCGACGGGACAAAAATCGCTTTCGCCTCAGACCGCAACGGCAACAATGACATATATGTGATGGATGCCAGGGGCGGTTCGCCCAGGCGCCTGACCTCCAACTCGGCCGGCGAGATTCCCGAGGGATTCTCCCCCGACGGCAAGGAGGTGTATTATTCGGCGGCTATCCAGGCCCCCGCCTCGTCGGTGATGTACCCCTCGGGGCGCATGACCCAGCTCTACGCCGTGGATGTCGAGACAGGGAAGTCGCGCCAGGTGCTGGCCACCCCGGCGCAGATGATTTCCTTCTCCCCCGACGGCTCCAAGATGCTTTACCAGGATGTGAAGGGATTTGAGGATGAATGGCGCAAGCACCACACCTCCTCGGTGACCCGCGACATATGGATGTACACCCCCGCCGACGGCAAGCACCGCAACCTGACTGCGCGAGCGGGGGAAGACCGCAACCCGGTGCTGGATGACATCACGGGCACGGTGTATTTCCTCTCGGAGCGCGACGGCGGCACATTCAACGTCTATCAGTTCCCGGTCGACAACCCCTCGCAGGCGGTGAAGCTCACCGATTTCAAGACCCATCCCGTGAGGTTCCTCTCTCGCGCCAACAACGGCATCCTCGCGTTCACCTATGACGGGGAGATATACACCATGGCCGGACGCGCCGCCAGGGCCGCCGGGCCGCAGAAGGTGGAGATTTCCCTCGCCACCGACGACACCGAGCGTCCCCAGCGTATCTCCGTCAGGCCCTCCGGGGGGATGGTGTCTCCCGACGGCAAGATGGTGGCCTTCCTCAACCGTGGCGACGTGTTCGTCACCTCGGTGGAATATCCCACCACGGTGCAGGTGACCCACACTCCCCAGGCCGAGCTCCATCTCTCATGGGGGAGCGACAACCGCTCGCTCTACTACACCTCGGAGCGCTCGGGCCGCAAGAATATCTACCGCGCCCGCATCGCCCGCCAGGATGACCCCGATTTCCCCAACGCCGTGGAGTTCACCGAGGAAGCCCTCTTCCCCGAATATGACGGCAAGGGGACTGCCACCGAGTACTCCCACCCGACCGTCTCCCCCGACGGGAAGAAGATGGCCTACATAAAAGACCGCAACCAGCTCTGGATTCGCGACCTCGCCTCGGGCAGCGACCGCCAGATCACCGGGGGCGAGACATATCCCGGCAAGAATGACGGCATGGCGATGGAGTGGAGTCCCGACTCCCGCTGGCTGACCATGGAGATCATCCCCGACATGCGCGACCCCTACGGCGACATCGGCCTGGTTGAGGTGGAGACCGGCAAGGTCACCAACCTCACCAACACCGGCTACATGGAGGCCAACCCCCGCTTCGTGCTTGACGGCAACGCCATCATCTATTTCACCGAGCAGTATGGCCTTCGCGCCCAGGCCTCCTGGGGCTCGCAGGATGACATCATGATCGTGTTCCTCAACCGCGAGGCCCGCGACCGCTTCATGCTCTCCGAGGAGGATTACGCCCTGCTCAAGGAGCAGGAGAAGAAAGCCGCCAAGAAGTCAGACGACGGCGACAGCGACAAGAAGAAAGACAAGAAAGGGAAAAAGGCCGATGGCGACGACAAGAATGCCGACTCCAAGAACATCACGGTCGAGCTTGACGGCATCGAGGACCGTGTGATGCGCCTCACCCCATTCAGTTCTTCGCTCTCCGACGCCATCGTCACCGGCGACGGCGAGACCCTTTATTTCCTCTGCAACGTGGATGACGGCTACGACCTCTGGAAGCTCCCCCTGCGCAAGCGTGAGCCCAAGCTCGCCGCCAAGATGGGTTCGTCGCCCGCCGCTCTCCAGGCCGACAAGTCGGGCAAGCAGATTTTCGTGTTGGGCCGCGACATCAAGAAGCTCGACAAGGGTGACAAACTGACCCCCGTCAAGATTTCCGCCACCCACGACGTTGACCTCGCCGCCGAACGCGAGGCGATGTTTGACAATATGGCTGTGGAGGTGGGCGAACGCTTCTACACCACCGACATGCACGGCATCGACTGGCCCGCCATGACCGCCGCATACCGCAAGTTCCTCCCCCACATCAACAACAACTACGACTTCGCCGAGATGCTCAGCGAGCTGCTTGGCGAACTGAATGTCTCCCACACCGGCGGCCGTTACCGGGGGGCTGCTAGCGCGTCGGCCGACCGCACCGCCTCGCTGGGCCTCCTCTATGACATGAACCACCAGGGCGACGGCCTGCTGGTCGACGAGGTGCTGGCCAACGGACCCTTTGACAGGGCCGCGTCGAAGATAGGCAAGGGGGCGGTCATCACCGCCGTCAACGGCCACGTCATCAATGCCGGCACCGACCTGGGCGACCTCTTCAACAACCTCGCCGGCAAGAAGACCCTCGTGGCCTTCACCACCCCCTCGGGCGAGAAGGTCTCTGAGGTGGTGATACCCTGCTCCTCGGCCAAAATCAGCGACATAATGTATCGCCGCTGGGTGAAACAGCGCGCCGCCGACGTTGACCGCTGGTCGAATGGCCGCCTGGGCTATGTGCATATCGAATCGATGAACGACGAGTCGTATCGTCCGATGTACGCCGACCTGCTGGGCAAGTACAACAACCGCGAAGGGGTGGTCATCGACATCCGCTGGAACGGCGGAGGCCGCATGCACGAAGACATCGAGCAGCTCTTCACCGGCCAGAAATACCTCACGCAGGTAATCCGCGGCAAGGATGTCTGCGACATGCCGTCGCGCCGCTGGAACAAGCCGTCGGTGATGCTCGTGGCCGAGCCTTGTTACAGCAACGCCCACGGTACCCCCTGGGTCTACCAGCATATGAATATCGGCAAGGTGGTCGGCATGCCTGTGCCCGGCACCATGACCTCAGTCAACTGGGTCACCATGCAGGATCCCTCGCTCATATACGGCATCCCGGTGATCGGCTACCGCACCGCCGAGGGCAATTACCTCGAGAACACCCAGCTCGAGCCTGACCTCAAGGTGGCCAACACCCCCGAGCAGATTGTCGCCGGGGAGGACAACCAGCTCCACGAGGCTGTGAACCTCCTCCTGCGCCAGATCGACGCCGCGAAGTGACCCGGGGCTGATTGAAAAGGCAAATCCAAGTCCACGCTCGATTGACCCGAGCGTGGACTTTTTTGTTGACAATTCTGTTAACAAATATTAACAGAATCGGAAGACAGAAACCGATGAAATGTGTTAACTTTGAGACAGAAAACAATAGTCTTTCCGCCTGTTCGGGCTTGCAAGTCAAGCCAACGGCCTGAAAGGCGTCGGCAAGGGAAAGGGGTCTGAGGACCCAAAAGACTGGAATAGCCTGATCGACAATTGCCGCCGCGAAAAGCTTTCAGCAGCCGCCAAGAGCAGCCGCCGGTTCCTGTCAGACAGTCATCGTAGGGCTCTGGAAAAGCCCGAGAATCATCTTTTTTAGTGAAACTTCAAGAAGTAAAAAGCAGGACAGAACAACCTAATCCTTAAATATCAAGCCATCTGCCTCATCGGCTGTCTCACATCAGCTGCAAGGATGTCGGCCATACCTTTACGATTCTGATTTGACCAAGGGACGTGTGTCCCCCCGTATATGCGCGGCTTCCCGGCAAATCCTCCACCCCCTGCTTTCTTGAATCCTCAAATTTCCGTTCTCCAATATCACCAACATCGTTGTAAAAGGCCGCCACGCCTTCAAAGCCCCCGTTGATTCGCGACATGCCTCTGTCTGCTGTCGTCGTCTGCGTCGGATATTGCCCCACTGGGCGTGGCCTGCTGGCCGACCGGTCACACACTGAGTTTTCTTTGTATGCAAATATCCACATTCACTTTATTTTCAAATCATTAATCAACCAATTCCCTTATGAAAAAAATCAAATTCCTTGCAATGATGATGTTCGCCATCGTGGCCTGTGCAGGCTTCACCGCTTGCGGCGACGACGAGGATGGCGCAAATGCTCTGGTAGGCACCTGGGTGGGCTCCGACGCTGAGAATCGTTATGATGAAATAGTAACGATGACCTTCACCAAGGATGGCAAGATGACCGCCACAGGCGTTGACCCGCAATCCCCCAACTACAACTGGAGCTTCTCAGGCGCCTACACCACCCAGGAGTCAGGCACCGACAATGTGGTGCTTATCTCATTTGGCGGATATTTCGCCGGAGAGGAGGATGAGTATTACGATGACGACATCATGTTCCGTCCCTGCTATATCAACGGAAACACCCTGACCATCTTTTTTGATGGCGGCGACTATGTTCTGGTCAAGCAGTAAAAAGGCACATTAATCTGATAGACACACGTCAATACCAACGCTCCCCCGGCATATGTCTGCATCAGCGACATGGCCGGGGGAGCAATCTTTTGTCTCGTCAGGCACGGGCCGGGCGGCGCGTTCAATATGATTTCAGCGGGGGAAGGAACGCGTTGGGGAGATACTCCATCTCGCAGGTGTGGCCGTCGCCTGACACCGCCGCCACATCAAAGCGGGGGGTCAGCCTGACGTGGTTGACGCGCAGGTAGACCTCGGCCGCCCGGCATAGCAGCGCTACCTTCCTCGGGGTCATCGCCTCCAGCGGGTCGGTCTGCCGGTCAGCGCGGGTCTTTACCTCGACAAACACGATGCCATCGCCACGGGTGGCGACGATATCGATTTCGAGATGGTTCATACGCCAGTTGCGTTCGGCGATGGTGTAGCCCTCCAGCAGCAGTTTTTCCACCACCTGTTCCTCGCCCCATCTTCCAAGTTCGTTGTGTCTGGCCATAAGTCAAATACAGGTTTCCACAGCCAAAGTTAGCAAATAAATCCAAATCCCCCGCGCCTCCCCCCGAAAATTCAAGTCCCTCCCCCGAATTCCCCATAGATTTCCCCTGGATTCTCTCCGAAATTCCTCATAGATTTCCCCTTGATTCTCTCCGAATCTCTCCCTGGATTTCCCCGCGAATCCGGAGGATTCATTAATTATTAGCCCCGGGTTGGCGCGCGGGAGCCC
>ERZ778496.1648-NODE-1648-length-15235-cov-5.204018_pt1 | contig 15235 bp, 10 predicted proteins | sample MGYA00433099_ERZ778496 | MGnify/ENA primary metagenome ERZ778496 (study PRJEB29527, sample SAMN07138962) | mouse gut metagenome | material: feces | host: mouse | place: China:Nanjing | collected 2016-01-25 ... | reverse complement strand
GACCCTCAACGGTTTTCAAGACCGCCGCAATCGACCACTCTGCCATCTCTCCATTGATATTTTCCGAAGTCATTGGCTTTTATGCCGTAAACTCCTGCAATGTCTAAGCACAACCGCTGTTGTCTGTTCTCCATTGCGAGTGCAAAGTTACAACTTTGTTTTCAATTGTCCAAATTTTCAATTGCATTTTTTCTTTTTTTTATTAAATTTGCCATTACATAAGAAACTGCACGTAATTTAACGAGTATTTGAATTTAATTTCAATTCGCATATACATAAGTTTTGAGGGAGTTAAATTCAAACGCCCTCTGACTAACCACCTAACGACAAACCCAAATCACTATCATGAAGAAAATTTTATGCGCTCTGGCCCTATCAGCCTTTTTACCCTCAATCGCATCGGCCGCGACCGAGCCATCTTCCGCCCGCTGTGTCAGCGCTGACTTCAACCAAAAGCGAGGCGTAGACTTCAACAACGGCTGGCGATTCAACCTCGGCGACATCAACGGTGCCGAGACTCCCGATTTCAATGACACCGGATGGCGCGCGCTCTCACTGCCCCACGACTGGGCCATCGAAGGCGATTTCAGCAAAGACAACCCCGCCGGCACCGGCGGCGGCGCACTGCCGGGAGGCATAGGCTGGTATCGCAAGACATTCACCATACCGCAGAGCTATGCCGGCAAAAACATCTACATCGATTTTGACGGCGCCTACATGAACTCCTCGGTCTATATCAACGGTCAATATGCCGGCGGACGTCCATACGGTTACGCTTCATTCAGCATAGACGCAACCCCTCTGCTCAACGAAAACGGAGCCAACACCATTGCCGTGAAAATCGACAACTCAATCCAGCCGAACTCACGCTGGTATTCCGGCTGCGGCATCTACCGCAACGTATGGCTTCGCGCCGAAAACCCGGTATTTATCCCAAAGGACGGCACATACATCACCACCGACGGCAACACCGTCAGCATTGACGCAACGCTAAGCAACACATCGGCCACCGACCGGCCTGTCGAGATACGCACCACCGTAAGCGACAACACCGGACTGACTCTCGCCGAGACTACATCGCGCGCCGTCATACGCAGCGCCGCCGACACAACAGTGACACAAAAACGCGACATCAAATTCCCCCGCCTCTGGAGCCCCTCATCGCCCGAGCTCTACACCGTCACCACCGACGTCATCGACTCCACCGACGGAACAATCCTCGATTCCGACATCACCCGCACCGGCTTCCGCACCTTCGGCTTCGATGCCGACAAAGGCTTCTCCCTCAACGGCTCGCCGATGAAGCTCAACGGCGTATGCCTCCACCACGACGCCGGTGCCCTCGGCGCTGTAGTAAACAAAGCCGCCATACGCCGCCAGCTGTCCATTCTGAAAGCCATGGGATGCAACGCAATACGCACCTCACATAATCCGCCGGCCCCCGAACTGCTCGACTACTGCGACGAAATGGGCTTTATGGTAATGGACGAAGCTTTCGACATGTGGCGCAAGCGCAAGACGATCGGCGACTACGCCAACTATTTCAACGAATGGCATGAACGCGACCTTGACGACTTCATCCGCCGCGACCGTAATCACCCGTCGGTAATCGTATGGAGCATCGGCAACGAAGTGCTCGAACAGTGGACCCACGCCGACGCCGACACCCTTTCGCTCGCGCAGGCCAACCTGCTGCTCAACTTCGGCCACGCCGTCGAACAGACCGACATCGAGGGCAATGAAATGTCGGTCAACGCTCTGCTCACAAAGAAACTCGCCGACCGCGTGCGCGACCTCGACCCCACCCGACCCATCACTGCCGGATGCAACGAAGCCGCCACCTACAACCACCTCTACCGCTCCGGAGCTCTCGACATCATCGGCTACAACTATCAGAACGGATGGCTCGCCGATGTACCGAAAAACTTCCCCGGCAAACCGTTTGTCATCACCGAAAGCGTCTCAGGCCTGTCGACACGCGGCTTCTACATGATGCCCGCCGACCACAACTATATTTGGCCCGACAGCTGGGACCGCCCCTTCTACCACGATTCCATGTCATGCTCTTCCTACGACAACTGCTATGTGCCCTGGGGCAGCTCTCATGAAGAGACCATGAAACACGTCCGCGACAAAGACTTCATATCCGGACAGTTCGTATGGACCGGCTTCGACTACATCGGCGAACCGACTCCCTACGAATGGCCCGCGCGAAGCAGCTACTTCGGCATCGTCGACCTCGCCGGCTTCCCCAAAGATGTGTATTACCTCTATCAGAGCGAATGGCAGAACGACACCGACGTGCTCCATCTCCTGCCCCACTGGAACTGGGAAGAAGGACAGGACATCGACATCATGGCCTACTACAACAACGCCGACGAAGTCGAACTATACCTCAACGGCAAATCGATGGGCATCAGCGCCAAGACCCCTGACCGGCTCCACGCCTCTTGGCGCATACCCTTCTCCCCCGGCACCCTCACCGCCGTGAGCCGCCGCAACGGCAAAGAAGTGGCACGCGACTCGGTGACAACCGCCGGAGCTCCCGCCGCCATCCGCCTAACCCCCGACCGCAACGTAATCAGCGCCGACGGCACCGATCTCTGCTATCTCACGGTCGAAGTCGTCGACTCCAATGGCAATATCTGCCCCCTGGCCGACAACGATATAACATTCAGTGTCGAAGGCACAGCATTCAACGCCGGCGTCGACAACGGCTGCCAGTACACCCACGAGCGCTTCAAGGCCGACAGCCGCAAAGCATTCTACGGGAAAGCCCTACTGATAGCACAAAACAACGGCAAAGCAGGCACTTTCACCGTAACAGCCACATCTCCCGGCCTGGATCCCGCCACCGTTTCCCTCGCCGCCGAATAATCGTCCGAATTAAGCCCCCTTCCCTAAATAAATGTTAACACCCGGAGAAGGGGTCTAAACTTTTTGGCCGTAAGATTGTCATATTGTTATGAAAAAATTTTTATTCTTACTTTTATTTGTGGCCGGCATCTCTTTTTACAGCGGTGCAAGAGTCACTGACGGCGAGTCGATTGACTATCGCGTCATGTATAAATGGGGGCTTGTCAACAAACAGGCCGGAACAGTCAATCTATCGACCCGCAGAGCCGACGCCGGCTCCATAAAAGCCAGGCTCACAGCCCGCTCCGAGAAATGGGCTGACGCATTCTATGCCGTGCGCGACACCCTGCTCGGGCAGATGAACATCGCCACCATGGAACCATCCTACTACGAAAAAATAACCCATGAAGGGGGCGAATATAAACGTGACCTCATCAACTACACCAGAAAAGGCAACCACGTCACAGCCACATGCCGCCGATGGAAACAGAAATCAAAAAAAGACAAACTCACCGCTTCCGAATTGCAGCTTGAAGCCGACGGTCTGACCCTCGACATGCTGAGTTCATTCTACTACATGCGCTCGCTCGACTATGCCGGCATGAAACCCGGCGACAAGAAAGAGCTCACCGTATTCTCCGGAAAACGAAAGGAGAAACTGACAATCACCTACCACGGACTCGAGAATGTCAATATCGACAAGACCGAATATCCGGCCTACAAGATATCATTCAGCTTCACCGCCGAAGGAGGCAAAAAAAGCTCCGACGACATGGAAGCCTGGATATCAACCGCATCCGGCCACATCCCCCTCAAACTCGAGGGAAAACTCCCCGTAGGCAAAGTGCAGTGCTTCTACATGAAATAGGCCGCAGCTGTCAGCTCCACTGTTGACAACTTTTGCAGGAATTATTTGTGGATGGAAATGAAAAGTTTTATCTTTGGGTGGAATTTTTCATCACCGTCCACATTTTTTATCCCCCCGACCATGAACCGCAAAGGCAAACTCTATTTCAGATACGGCACGATGGGCTCAGCCAAGACAGCCCTGCTTCTCACCACAGCCTACAACTTCGAGGAACGCAACATGCGTTACCTCTGCATGAAGCCTGTCATCGACACCCGCGACAAAGACAACGTCATCAAATCGCGCATAGGAATAGAGCGTAAATGCCAATGGATTTATCACGACACCGACCTCTACGAGTTCGCCCACGACATGTTTGAGAAAACGATGTCGGTGATTGACTGGTTTCTGATCGACGAAGCTCAGTTTCTCACAGCAGAGCAGGTCGACCAGCTGTCGCGCGTGGTCGACGACTTCGGCTCAAATGTGATATGCTACGGCCTGCGCACCGACTTCCAGTCACACCTCTTCGAAGGCTCCCGCCGCCTCTTCGAGATTGCCGACACCATCGACGAAATTAAATCGACCTGCACTTGCGGCCACAAGACCATCATCAACGCCCGCATCGACGCCAACGGCGACTTCGTGGAAGAAGGCGACCAGGTTGAGATCGGCGGCGACGACCGCTACATCGCCGTGTGCCGCAAATGCTGGCGCAACAAACGCATCGAGCAATCCTCTCGCGACGCCCTGCCATTCCTCTGACCCGCCTACTGATGTAATCAGACCCGTCCGACAGCTGTCCGACAGGTCTGACCCGACTCCGATTATTTTCCAATACGTCAAAGTTCGTCGAGTTCCATCGACTCAAGCTCTTCATCATCGAGCATATCGTCGAGCTCATCATCCTCAGCCACAGCTTCAGCTTCGGCCTCATCTTCTTTGGCCGACACCTTCCGTTGCTTTGGCTTGCCCTTGTTCTCAGCCTCGGCAAGCGCGGCCATGATTTTCGCCTCAAGCTCGGCGGCAAGCTCCGGATTGTCCTCTATCACACGCTTCGCGGCATCACGGCCCTGCGCAATATTTGTTCCTCCGTAACGGAACCATGACCCTGATTTCTGCACCACGTTATATTCCACGCCGAGGTCAAGTATCTCGTATGCCTGCGAAATGCCCTCGCCGAACATGATGTCGAACTCACACCGGCGGAAAGGAGGCGCCACCTTGTTCTTCACCACCTTAACCTTTGCGTGACGCCCCAGCACATTGTCGCCGTCCTTCACCGAAGTGCCCGGACGTATCTCTACCCTGACCGACGAATAGAATTTCAGCGCATTGCCGCCCGTGGTCACCTCCGACGGAGCGAACATGGCCCCGATGTTCGCACGAAGCTGATTGATGAAGATACACGTGGTGTTGGTGCGCGAAATCGCTCCGGTCAGCTTGCGCATAGCCTGCGACATCAGGCGTGCCTGCAATCCCATGTTGCGGTCGCCCATCTCACCCTCAAGCTCGCTTTTCGGGGTCAGAGCCGCCACCGAGTCGACAACAATCAAATCAACCGCCGCCGATCTCACAAGCTGCTCCACAATCTCAAGCGCCTGCTCACCGTTGTCAGGCTGCGACATAAGCAGTTCATTGACATCCACTCCAAGTTTCTCAGCATAAAACCGGTCGAAAGCATGCTCGGCATCTATTATCGCCGCTATGCCGCCCTGCTTCTGCACCTGCGCTATGGCATGGATTGCAAGCGTGGTCTTTCCCGATGACTCGGGGCCGTAGATCTCGATTATCCTGCCCTTGGGAAAACCACCCACACCCAGAGCGAAATTCAGACCTATCGAACCGGTCGGTATCACCTCGACATGCTCCACCGAACTGTCGCCCAGACGCATGATGGCCCCGCGGCCGTAATCCTTCTCAATCTTGCCCATCGCCGCCTTCAGCGCATTGAGTTTCGCATCCTTGCTGTCAGGTTTATCAGTTGCGGCCGTTGCCGTCTTTTTTGTCTTTGCTGCTGCCATAACACTTGTTTTTTAGAGGAAGTAATATATTTCAGTAATGCAAAGATACAACCCCACATGGGCGTAAACACCGCCCACATCACAAAATAAATGTTAAACAAACACACTTGACAACGATATTTCCCCACTCATCGCCGAGAATATCTCCAAATCGTTTATATTTGCCTGCATGATACGTATCAAAGAAGGGTTTCGCGGACAGCGCTCGCTCGTCATACCCAAAATGATTACCGACATGCTCGAACGTGACAGTCTCGGCGCCGCGCTCCACATAACCGACATTGGCTATTACCCCTCCGCACGGCATCATTTCCGTGAACGTCACGAGGCTACGGGACAATTCGTGCTCATCTATTGCGTAGAAGGACGCGGCTGGTATCGCATCGGCGACACCCGCTACGACGTGGCCGACGGTCAGTTCTTCATTCTCCCCGACGACCGGCCTCATGCCTACGGCTCTGACAACGACTCTCCCTGGACCATCTACTGGATACACTTCAAAGGCACCCTCGCCCCGCAATATGCCGCCGGAATGCATACCCCGCACCTGATTGCCCCGGCCGGCGACTCACGCATCGCCGACCGCACCACTCTCTTCGAAGAAATATTCTTCACTCTCAAAGCCGGTTACAGCATCGAAAACCTCCACTACGCGCTCTCGCTCTTCCACCACTACCTCGGTTCGCTGCGCTACATCAGGCAATTCCGTCTCGCAGGAGCGTCGGCTGCCGCATCCGCCGCCTCTTTTGCGGAAACCGCCTGCAGCTCGGCCATAAAATTCATGAAAGAAAATCTCGAGCGCCACATCACCATGTCACAGCTCGCAGAGTTCACCGGATACACCCCCAGTCATTTCTCCGCAATCTTCAAACGCACCGTCGGCCACGCCCCGATCTCCTACTTCAATCTTATCAAGATACAGGCCGCATGTCAGATGCTCGACTCCACCGACATGAATATAAACCAGATTGCCGCCAAACTCGGTTTTGACGACACCTACTACTTCTCCCGTCTGTTCAACAAAATAATGGGCATGCCCCCGACAGCCTACCGCAACGCCGACCGCGGATAACACTCTCTAAGAAACTGTTTAAATTTATATGATACAGATTTTGAGAAGGATTGTCGGATTGATTTTTGTTTGTGATGAGGGAGCGTAGCCGTAGCTACGTGACCGAAGAATAAACAAAAAGACTCCGACAAGACTCTCAAAGGCAAAGTGATATGAATTTTAAACAGTTTCTAAATCACACGCCCCGTCACTTTCAGCACTGTCGCATTGCCCGGACTTGACGTGTCCATTACCTTGAGCTTCTTCACAAAAGGCCCGACAGGCTGTCCGGTGGCATCAAATTCGACCCTCACCTCACCGCTGCCACCCGGCTCTACAGGCTCACGCGGATAATCGGGCACAGTGCACGCGCATGTCGTGGTCGCCCCATAGACGCACACAGCGCTGTCTGACATATTGACAAACCTGAACACACATACATGCATATAGGAACTGCGGCTCACATCGCCCACATCAATCACCGTGTCGGCAAACTGCAACGCACTCTCCGCCACTGCACACTGCACAGCTGCGGCCATTGCCGCGACAAGCATCATCCGGATCAGTCTCCGCTTCATCTCACAGCCACCTTTCTTACAGTGCGCGACCCGTCGGCAAGCGTCACCTCAACCACATATATCCCTTTGCCGCCGATTTCAACCATAGCCGCTCCGGCCGACGGAAAAGCCGACGCCACATTGCGACCCGCTGCATCTGCTACGCATACCGACTCTATCGCCTCGTCAGACTCGACAACTACGATTTTTCCGCACACACTGACACTCACACCCGCTCCCCCATCGGCAACGACAGTGCCGACTCCTGAAAACTGATGCGCCTCCAGTCTGATTGACTCCACATTGGCACTCGGCGTAATTGTATATTCTTCAGACTCGACATCATAACTGTTCTTGCGGCCGCTTTTCGAAGTCACGGTCACCTTCCATCCGTTTCCGGCATTGTCACTTCTCACGGTGACAGCGCGGCCAACAGGCCACTTGCCTTCAAACCGCTCACCTTTGACAGCCACATCATTGATGCTCACCGTCGACCCGGCACTCTCGACGCTCAGCGCCACCGGCTCGCCCAGCCCGAAATAATCGCAGATAATTCGGGGCATCGCTTCAGTGCGGGCGGCGCACCACTGCTTCAGATAATCCACACGGCTGTTCCACCATTCATAACTCGTCGGATTGCCGTAACACTGCAGATGCGCGCGATATTCGGGCATCAGTTCAGCGCGCTGCTCTTCGATAAGCGCCGCCGTCACTGACGGACGAAGGAAATCGCCTAAATATACAAAGAACCTGTCAATCAGTTGATCGCGGAATTCCGGCAGACCGGTCATCACCTTGAACAGTTTCACGGCATGCGGCTGGTTGGCATCTCCGATACTGTAGCTGCCTGTATGCAGCAGGAAGTCGAAATAGTTGAAATCAGTCGGATTGGAGGCCAGAAAATCAAGATCCTTCATTATCCAGCGCCACTTGCCCCCCTCGGCCGTCGGACGCCACATCACGATATTGTTGCCCGGAAAATCGGTATTCGTTGCCCACACATTGGATATATACAGGTTGGCGAAATTCTCAACATCGATGGCCTGCGACATCTGCTGATAGTCGGGATTGCTTTCATAAAGCCCCTTAAGCGCCTCGAAACTGTCGGTCGTTCCGGCCTTGAGTTCATCCCAGTTTTCAAGCATGTCGATATCCTCCAGCCCGTCATAACAGTCCTCTACATAATCCTCGTTTGAGCGCTGACGGAGCGCATATATGCCTCGGTACTCGCCGTTGATGTAACAGATCACCGGACGGTAGGCCTGCCAGTCGAGATTATCGCAGTTGCGGCCGAACAGTGTCTGCACGAACGAGTCGTTGATACGCGCTTCTGTAAACGCATTGCCGCCGTTGCGCAACACAAACGATTTCGACTTCTTCACATCAGGCTTGTCGTCCCATAACGGATAGCCGTATCTCTTCGTGCCGAAACGCTTGTTGGCATACACAGCCAGCGACTTCTGCCTTTGGTTTCTCGACCACCCGCCATGTATCCTGAGCTCGCCGAGCTGATTTATCACACTCTCCGCACCTGACTCCGTGAAATATTCCACATTGACCGGACGCCGCCAGTTCTGCTCGAAATTGTTCCATAATCCTATTGCCGGGTCATCGAAATAGTCCTGGCAGGTATTGATTGAGACTATCGGCATCGCGGCATCGCGCGGATGATAAATGTAGGAATGCGTCACCGAACGCGGCGAAAGCGCCTCCGACGATATAAGTTTCGCCCTTATCACCATCGACTGCGATGTGCTGACTGTCACCTCCCGCTCGTGACACGATGACTCTACCGTCGGTTCAGACCCGTCGGTAGTGACGTATAGACGCGTATCGGCCGGAAGATCCACATCCTGCGGAATGCTCACGGTCACTTCCACAAGCCGTCTCACGTTGCAGCTTGTGTATCCTTTGACCGAGAACACCGGATCGGGAAGCATCACCGAAGTGATGCCGCCGCCATTGGCCGCACGAGGAGTGGGACACAGTTCATAGCCCCACTCCTGCGACGCGTCCTCTGCCCTGCCGTACGCCACATTGGGCGCCGGCATCTTCGGGTATGACACATAATCCACAATTTCACCCTGAGGGTCAAACAGATACAATTTACCCTTGCCGGAGTCGATGCGGAAATCCGTATGATAACCGCTCCCCACCTTATCGCAATAGATAAGATTGTATCCTTTGGCGCCGACTCCCACCGAACCGCTCAACACAAACGCTTTTTCGAAATCGTCACTGTCGCCGACCCGGTAATCGTTAAGGCGCACGGCATTGTCGCCGTCATTGTAAATCTCGAACCATGAGTCAGGAAAATCACCGGCCATAAAAACGCCATCGATATTCGACTGCATGATCTCATTGATCCACAGTTTCGCATCTGCATTATGCCATGCCGCAACTCCGGCAATCATTCCGGCGATATATCTCTTTTTCATGGTTTTAAATCATATATTTTTTACTCAAATTTCACCTCGGCTTCGCCTTTCAGACGGATATCCTCCGATGATGCCCCGACATAGATTTCATAACGTCCCTGCGGAGTCACAAACCCATGTTCTTTCTCATCCCAGTAACGCAGTTCGTCGTAGGGGATGCGGATTGTGACCGTCTCCGACTTGCCGCGCTTCAGACTGATGCGTTCAAAGCCGCGCAGCTGCTTGACCGGCATGTATGTGCCCGTGTCGGGATATTTCACATACACCTGCGCCACCTCGTCGCCGTCGCGTTTGCCGGTGTTGCTCACCTTGAAACTTACGTCGACTCCCTCAGCCGTAGTGTCAATCTTCAGATTGCTGTATTTGAACTTCGTATAGCTCAGTCCGTAACCGAACTCATAGAGCGGTTTGCCGGTGAAATACTGATAGGTGCGGCCCGGACCGTTGGTGAGCGAATAGTCGTCGAATGCGGGCAAGTCGTCCATTGACCGGTAGAATGTCAGAGGCAGACGTCCGGCCGGATTATATTTGCCGAACAAAGCCTCGGCCACCGCGTTGCCACCCTGTTCGCCCGGATACCAGGCATAGAGTATGGCGGGGATATTCTCGTCCATCCAGTTGATGGCGAGCGAGCTTCCGGCCACCATGACCACCACCGTGTTGGGATTGATTTTATATATCTCCTTTATGAATTCCTGCTGGTCGGCTGGAAGCTCGAGCGTATAGCGGTCCTGCCCCTCGCGCTCGATTGATTTGTCGATACCCATCACCGCGATGGTCAGATCGGCTTCGGCGGCGGCTTTGCCGGCATCGCCGTAAAGCTCGATGCGGTCGACACTGTCAAGTATCGGTGCACGCCAGAACATGCGGGCGAAGCAGTCGCCTCCGCCATCAAAATACTCTACCTTTAGATCGTAGCTCTTGCCTGCCTCGAGATTGACGGTCACATCATCATTGGTGGCCGGACGTTCCACCCACGAATCAATCAGTTTCTTGCCGTCGAGCCACACCCGGCAACCGTCGTCCGATTTCATCGACAGCACATAGTCGCCGCTAACCGTGGGGCGCAGCTTTCCGGTCCATCTCACCGACATAGGCTGCGACCATGCCGGGTCCGGCGGCTGGCACGACGGATCGTAATAAATCTCTTCATCTGTGCGTACCACCGCTGGCTCACCCTGCAGACTGGCATTCCTGTAATATTCGGCTTTCAGACCCTCGGGAAAGAAATCCTTCGAGATAGGCTCATATCCGGTGGCGAGCGACACCCAGGGTGCGTGGATTATCTCCACATCGTCGCCGACATGGTTGCGGATACCCTGAAGCACCGACACAGGCTCGTTGACAGGTGTGCCGCTGTAGTCGCCGAATTCGCAACGGTCGGCATTCAGGCCTACAACGGCAATCTTCTTCAGCTTGCCGGCATTGAGCGGAAGCATGTTTTTCTCATTCTTGAGCAGCACAAGGCTCTGGCGCGCCACCTCGAGGGCAAGCTCCTGATGCTCCCGGCATCCCACCTTGTCAGGCGATATGCTGTTGTAGGGATTGAGTGCAGGGTCGTCAAACAGACCCAGAAGCATGCGGCCGCGCAATATGCGGTAAGCCACAGAGTCAATCTCGGCGTCGGTCACGCGATAATCCCTGTAGGCATTGAGCAGCGGCTGAGTGTAGACATTGTCGGCACACTCTATGTCATTGCCCGCCTTCATCATAAGCACGGCGGCTGTCTCGTAATCACGCACGAATTTGTGCTGGGTCACCATCCATGCAGGCGCACTGCAGTCGGTCACGACATAGCCCTGGAAGCCCCAGTCGCCGCGGAGCACCTTCTGTATCAGATAATGGTTGACTGTGCAAGGCACCCCGTTTACGGCATTGTAGGCCGTCATGATTGACTGCGCCTTGCCCTCGCGGATGCATCGCTCGAACGACGGCAGATAATATTCACGCAGGTCGCGCTCTGAAATCACCGCATTGCATGAAGCGCGGTTATGCTCCTCATTGTTGGCGGCAAAATGCTTCGGGGTGGCTACTGCTTTAAGGTAGCGGGGATGATTGCCCTGAAGCCCTTTGACAAACTCCGTGCCGATGCGGCCTGTCAGATACGGGTCCTCTCCGTAGGTTTCGGGCGTGCGTCCCCAGCGGGGGTCGCGGGCCATATTGACTGTCGGCGACCAGAATGTCAGCAGGTCGCTCGACCCGTCGTGTTGCTTCTTGCCGAGTTCCAACGCATTCCACTTGCCGCGGGCCTCGTCGGAGATAGCGGCCGACATCTGCCCGATAAGCGCTGGATTCCATGTCGCCGCCATACCGATGGCCTGCGGAAACACAGTGAACTTGCCCGGGCGCACGATGCCGTGGAGCGCCTCGTTGCCGTGATAGAACTTGTCAATGCCCAGACGCGGTATGCCGGGCGAATTGTGTATCATAAGCGACACCTTCTCCTCTACTGTCATGCGCGAGAGCAGATCCGTCACTCGTTCCGGTATAGGCGCATTGGGGTCTTTGTAAAGCTCGGCAGTCTGTGCCGCCGCACAGACCGTGCCCGCCAGGCTCAGCAGCCCGGCCGCTATCAGTTTCTGTATCTTCATTTTGTATTTATCTTGGTATTAAATATTTAACGTATTGAATGATTTCGGCTGCAGGGTCACCGTCAGATAACGGTCACCCTTCCTCAGCACAATCTCTTTCGGCGTGTCCTGACGGTTGACTGTCACCACCACCTGACCTCCGTCGGGATTGACAAATACAAGCAGGTCGTCGTCACCCCCTTCGGTCACTATGCGCCGCGCGCCAGGCTCGACATAACGGCTGAGGTGCTTCATCAGATAATACTCCGGATGATAGTCGACCTCAAGAGTGCGCGGATTGACAGAAATCAGCGAGTTCTGTTTCCATCCCCACGGACTCGTGCCGGTGTCATCGAGCACCATGTTCCAGTAAGTGAACACCCGCGCACCGTTGCGCAGATAATGGCTTATCTGCCACCAGGTATGCTCAGCGGCCGCCCAGTCATTGCTGCCGTTGCCGCATTCGGCCTCCGTATGCATCATCTTCAGGTGCGGATACTCCCTGCTAATATAGGGGATTGCGCCCTTGCCGTCCCACTGGAAGCCGGCACCCTTGAAATATCGGGCAGCCTCCGGATCATCAAGCGCTGTGCGTGTGAACGCCGGATTGTCGCGGTTGATTGTGCCGAATATTATTTCCGTGTCGATACCCTCCTGCTCAAACTTCGGGCCGAGAAAACGACCCACGAAATATGCCATATCCTCCGGACGCCACGGACAACTCGGGAAAATATGGTTGGAACAGGGCTCGTTCTGTATGTTTATATTCTCTATATGCACCCCTTCGGCCTCGTAAGCCTTGCAGAATTTCGCAAGATAGAGCGCGTAGGCTTTCAGATAGCCCTCCTGCATCTTGAAACCGGTGCAAGGCAGCTCAATATGCCTCTCGGGTTGCAGACCGTTGTGGTCGGTGCCGCTCCGGTCATATCCGCTGGCATAGCTGTTGTTGATTTTCATCCATCCCGGCGGACTCCAGGGCGACGCCCACATCTTCAGATCCGGATTGATTTTCTTCGCCTCCTTTATATAGCGAAGAAGTATATGACGGTCACGGTCAATCGAGAAGTTTACCATGTCGAAATCGTCGATGACATCGTTGAGTGAATAGAAATTCATGCCATAGTCGCTCGCCCCTATCGGCATGCGGCAGTAGCTGAATTTCGCTCCATCCTTGCCGAAAAGGTCATTGAGGATTGCCTGGCGCCGCTCCGGCTCAAGATAGCACAGCATGTCCCACCCGATTTCATTGAACGTGCCGCCGATGCCGTCGATTGTCTGCGCCTCAACCGGCGTCAGCGTGACCGCACGCTCAGGCTGTGAAGGAACCTTGTCGCTCCATTTCACATTTTTCACCTGCTGCCACGGAGCGGTCTCCGTGGTTGAAAACATCTCGACTTTCTGTGCCGTAGCGGCCGCGCAACAGATTATGGCCGCCAGTGTAAGGTTTATCTTCTTCATGCCTCTCATCATTCGGTTATCAGAAGTGTATTGAACGACTTGGGCTGCAACGACAGGTTCATCACTCCGTCGCGGCTCAGCGATACTGTCATTTCTTTTGTCTGCTCCTCGGGATTATATATCACCACCACACGCGAGCCGTCGGCATTCTCAAACGCCAGCAGATTGCCGTCATTGCCGAGTGTCATCAGTCGTTTCGCTCCGGGCTGCACATAGCGGCTCACATGTTTCATGGCATAATACTCCGGTGTGAAACGCGCTGTTTTGGCCTTTGTATCCACCACGACCATCGCGTTCTGCTTCCAGCCCCATGAACTGCGGCAGTCATCACCGAGCACCATGTTGAAATACATGTATAGCCCGGCTCCGTCGCCGATATATTTTCTCATCAGTCCGTAGGTATGCTCGGCGGCAGCCCAGTCATTGCTGCCGTCGCCGCATTCGTTCTCGGTCTGTATGATCGGCAGCTCGGGATATTTCTCATATATGCGGCCTACGATATCCTTGCCTTCCCACTGCACACCGAAACCTTTGATATAGCGCGCCATCGCCTCGTCTGACATCATTGTCTCCACATGGTCGAAGCGGTCGGTGTTGAGAGTGCCGAGCCACAGTTCCACTCCGGGATGCGATTTCTCGAACTCCGGCCCGAGGTAGCCGCCTATAAATCGGGTGATTGCCTGAGGCGTCCACGAGCAGTTGGGCCAGATGTTGAACGTATACGGCTCGTTCTGAAACTGAAGCATGCTTATCTCGATTCCCTCCGCGGCATATTCGGTGACATAACGCGAAAGATATCGGCTGTAGGCCGTGAGATATTCCGGCTCGAGTATCATCTGGTCGGTGCCGGTAGGAGCCTCTTTCGACGGGTCGAGTCCGTTGATTGCGTCGGCTCGGTTAGCATAGTGGCCGTTGGTCTTGAACCACTGCGGAGCGCTCCATGGCGATGCCCATATACGGAGCGACGGATTGATTTCCTGCGCCCACTTGATATACGGTATGAGATATTTTCGGTCATGCTTGATCGAGAACTTGCGCAGCTCGAAATCGCCCGGAGTCTCGTCATAGCTATACCATTCCGTGGCAAAATCATTGGCACCCACCGGGGTGCGGCACACGCTGAAATTAAGGCCCTCCTCGGGGTGAAACAATCCCTCGAGCACACGCTGCCGCTCTTTCTTGCCGAGGCTCTTGAGCGCCTTCCCGCCAAGCTCGTTGAAGCATCCGCCGAAACCTTTCATTGTCTGGGCTACATATCGGGTCACCATCACGTCATGGCTTACTGTATTGTCGTAGGCGGAATACTCCACAACACCGCCGTCAGTCTAATGCGATTAGGGAGTCGAGGTTATAATTATCACATCTGTAGCTCTGGCTGCTAGCGCCGCTGTCATCAGTGACACCGCGACAGTCAATCCTTTTATCTTTATCATA
>ERZ778496.1646-NODE-1646-length-15264-cov-6.152804_pt1 | contig 15264 bp, 8 predicted proteins | sample MGYA00433099_ERZ778496 | MGnify/ENA primary metagenome ERZ778496 (study PRJEB29527, sample SAMN07138962) | mouse gut metagenome | material: feces | host: mouse | place: China:Nanjing | collected 2016-01-25 ... | reverse complement strand
AAATAACATTGCTTCCATATTTTCCCTGTACCTTATAACCAACTCTTGTCATAAAATCATCCATTGTTTCTCCATTATCATTTTTTTCATCCGTTCGTTCTGCTATAATGACTTTAATATTATGCTGACCATAGTTTATACTTCTTAATACCTTATAGTCCATACCCTCAATATCAATAGATAAATAATCCGGCTCAAATTTATATTTATCTAATAGGGTATTCAAGTTTATACAAGGAACTTTTATTACTTTATTAATTTTTAACCCTTGTTTTAAGGATTGTTCTATATGACTTTTATCCATACTGCTTCTAGTAGGTAATGAAAGGACATAAAAATCTATCTCCTTACAATCATCTGTCCCAATGGCTGCATTAATAACAGTATCCCTTTTTCTTTTCTTGATTAACTTATTACACAATATAGGATCTGCTTCAATTAAAATGCCATTCGCGCCTGCCTTAGAAAATAAATAAGTATTATTTCCCCTCATAAAATGATTTGCTCCAATGTCAATATATTGCACTTCCTCTGTTCTTATATGGAAATTTTCTTTCAATATCTTTTCTACAATCACATCTTCCTGATATTTCGTATAACCGCCACGAAATTTTGCCCTTAACAATGTATAAATATTTAACAGTCCTTCTGCCAATTTACTTGTAATATAATTTGATTTTATATATCCTTTTAATTTTACGATATTCATTTTTTTGATTCCTTTCGCTTTATTCAAGGCACAAATAAAAATCATTAAAACTATCAAATAGGGAGGAACCCTTACGGATACCTCCCTATAAAACTTTAACTATTCTTATATATTAGAACTATTCAACAGTAATTTTAACAGTTGCTTTCTTCTTGCCAGAAAGAGTCTTAACCGTAACAGTAGCCTTACCCGGCTTCAATGCTGTCACATTACCGTTCTCATCAAGCTTAATTACTGAAGCACCCTTCTTATCAACTGTATAAGTTACAGGTTCTACAGTATATGCATTTGTACTTTCTACATTCCAAACTGGTTTATTAACATCATCCTTAGAAACAGTAGTATTAGCTCCTGTTACTGTTGTTTCAATTTTTACACTTCCACCAACAGCTAACTTATGTGTCTTATTTGGTACTGTTTCCACTTTTTGAGTCTTCTCCGTTACATAAATGTAAGCATATGCAACTACACCACCATCTGTATAAGCACCAACTTTAATTACACTACCAGCTTTTGCATCTGCCGGAACAGTAATTTGAATCTTATTGTTCGTTTTACCTGATATCTTCTTATTTATTGAAGCACCATCATCAGCATCATCGGCAGCACCTGCTTTATGATATTTTATCTTCCAATCAGAGATCTTATAAGTAGCTTTCTTTGGTGTTGTAGCTTTAACATTAATAGTTACTTTCTGTTCTCCACCTGTTTCAAATACTACAAACTCATTTTTATTTAATGTAATCTTCTCTGCATTCTGAACTGGTTTCTTAATCGTAATTACCTTTGTTATCTTTTTAGCTATAATATTTTTGCCTTTAGGCTCCAAAATAATATAGGATGCCTTAATAGTTGCATTGGATGTGCCAGTAATCTTTGCATCAACCTTTGCTCCATTTACAGACGCATCGATACCTTTTCCAGCTACAGTCCATGCTACTGATTCTGAAAAATCTTCTTTCTCTTCTCCAGTAAGACTTGCCTTAAACCAATATGTCTGCCCTACAAAAGTATTATCAATTGTTGCTTTCTGATTATTCTTTTTCAAATCAGTAAGTCCTAAGCTTATACCTTCTACTTCTGTGTAATTTCCCTTTGTTATATCCACATATTTTACATCACTTTGGTTAATTCTCAATGCTTTTGTATCCGTCTTACCATCTTTCGATTTAACAGTTATAGATACATCAACATATTTCTCCTTTACGATCTGTGTTTTATCAGGCTTTCCATTGCCTTTATTCACATAAAGTATATTTTGAGGTGCCACAACACCTTTGTTGTTAATATTTGCATAAAGCTTATCATTCTGCTTATCTGTCAGAGACCATGTAAGCTTTGTTTGAGCAGTAACTGGCACTACTAATCCATTCGTACCGGTAAGCTGTCCTTCTAATGTCACAGGTCTTCCAGTATATGTTGGATCATTACCTACAATTTCAAGTTTATCAGCTGTTGCCTTAATTTCAATTGCTTTTGTTATCTTCTTACCGCTTCCAGCTTTAACTGTAATTTTAGCTTTTCCTACGCCTTTTGCAATAATACGGGCTTCCTTACCATTAATGCCATCTTTCTTAATCGGCTCAATATCAACAATCTTCTTATTATTTACTGACCATACAAATGTATTATCTGTATAACCTGTAGGCTGTATATTATCCAGACTTGCTATCTGTGAAACATACTGTTTTCCATCTCTTTCAACAATTGTTGTATCTTTACCCATATCCATATCATTTGCATTAATTGTAAAGTTTGTAACTTTTACTTGCTCTGATAATGTTATTTGTATTGGTTTATCCGTTTTTGCGCCGTTTTCAGCAATTGCATTCAAGACAATTACATCATCCGCTTTACCTTTTGTAATCTTAAGTAAACCGCTATCAGTAATTGTTGCTTTTACACCCCTTGGAAGTTTCTCTGCAAAAGAATATGTAATACCTACTTGACTCTCTGTTGCAGGTCTTTCTTTTCCACTATCCAATACAAGGTATGTATAATCCCTAAGTTCATATTCGTTTCCTGCAACATATTTCACTGCATCTACATCAAACCTAAGACTCTTTGCATGCTCTTTCACTGTTACAACAGCTTTTGCAATATAGTCACCCTCAGTAGGAACCGTATTAGTCTTTCCACTGACAGTCTTACCATCTGCTTCAATCCATGCCATTACCTCTGTTTTACCGTCGCCAGCACCTGTAACAGTTGCATCCGTACCTTTACCAGTAACCATAGCTACACTATTATCTGCAGTATACCATTTAATACTTCCTTCAATCTTACTTCTTACCCCACTGTCGATGGCCCAATCCATATTTTCTTTATCAGCATTATAATTATCAAACAATACTCTTGCTTTTAAGCCATCTTTAGCATTATAATCTAATGACAATGTATCTTTATCTAAGGTAATCCCAAAGATTGATGCCTCATGCTCCGTTATATCAGGGTCAATCGGAACAGTCCCTGTCTTAAAACCTGTTTCTTCCAAAGTTGAATAAGCATTCTTCAAACCAATGTATGCATTTTCTACTTCTGTAGATGTTGCTTTGTCATTATCATAGACAGTTTCTGCTTTTTTTAATGCTGCTGTAAATACATCCCAGCTTGCCTTTGTATAATTCTTGTATCCCTCATTGGTCAACTTCTTGCATTTATCGATTAATTCCTTCAAAGCTGCCTTATCGACCGCTTCAGAGCCACTCTTTTCAAGTGCCAGACGTGCATCTCTTAAATTATTGTATGCAGTTTCTACTTCACTACTTGTTGCTTTGTCATCAGCATAAACATCCTCTGCTTTTTCTAATGCTGCTGCAAATACATCCCAGGTTGCCTTTGTATAGTTCTTGTATCCCTCATTGGTCAACTTCTTGCATTTATCGATTAATTCCTTCAAAGCTGCCTTATCGACCGCTTCAGAGCCACTCTTTTCAAGTGCCAGACGTGCATCTCTTAAATTATTGTATGCAGTTTCTACTTCACTACTTGTTGCTTTGTCATCAGCATAAACATCCTCTGCTTTTTCTAATGCTGCTGCAAATACATCCCAGGTTGCCTTTGTATAGTTCTTGTATCCCTCATTGGTCAACTTCTTGCATTCATCTATTAATGCCTTCAAATCTGCTTTATCGACCGTTTCAGAGCCACTCTTTTTAAGTGCCAGCTTTGCCTCTTGTAAAGCATTAATTGCATCATCAACCTCTTGCTGTGTTGCATTAGGATTGCTATTTACCCGTTTTGCTAACGACAGCTGATACTGGAAAGTCTCCCATGTTGCCTTTGTCCATTCCTTGCCATCCTTATTTGTGATAGCATCACACACAACAATTAAAGCTTGTAAATCTGTTTTATTAACCTCTTTGGAGTCTAAGTCCGATATTGCGCTCTCCAATTCTTCTAATGCCGAATCTACTTCTTTTTGGGTAGCATTCTCTTTTCTAACTATCTCTCTTGCTTTTTCTAATGCTGTTTTCAAAGCTTCCCATGTTGTTTCAACATAACTATCAGATTTTTCAAACAACGCTTCAGCTTCTGCAATTTTCTCATTCAACATCTTAATTGATACTAGGTTCTTCCTTGCATCAGTTAACTTATCTCCTGCCTCTTGCATCTCTTGTACATCATCTTTGCTAACACTATCGTTACTAACAGCGTTTACTACACTTTCCGCCTCTGTAATTGCACTTTGGAACGCCCTCCATGACCCCTTTGTATAATCTTTTTCATTATATTTTGAGGTATCCTTGCAATAGGTTATGAGTTCCTGCAACTTTTTTTTGATAGTTTGTACTGTATCGGTTTTATCGCCAGTCCAACCATCAGTCCAAAAGCCAGTATTCGTATTAGTCCATAACCCATTTTCGTCTGCTTCTTTTTCACTACGTTCCATCTTAATACCATAGGCTCGTAGGAAATCGCTTACCGACGCTGACGCTGCTAACGGCGAGGACAAAGCCAACGTACCCACCAACAGGTATGCCATCAGTCTTTTAAATACTTGATTTTTCATAGCATCTTCTCCTCCATTAAAATCTATTAAAAGCTATTACCAGTACATTATATACCTTAAATCTGAAATATGCAAACGTTTTTTTAATCTTCTGCAAATTTAGTCAACTTGTACACTTTTATATCGATTATTTGTTAATATGACAACAAATTCTATCCCTTTTTATAGATTATATAGAATAATTATACTTTCATTCTATTCTTCCTCAATCAATTCTAGCGACTGTGGTTTTAATGCATCACGGTAAAACTCCCAACGGTCTTTAATATGCTGGTTCTTATTGATTGCCAAGACATATATCCATTCTTCAGCAACAATTTCACAATTTTCCTTAACCCTTTCGTCATCAAGGCTATCAATATGGAGCACGAACAAAGCATCTTCCTCGAAGTCCATTTTTCCTAAATTGGTAAGTGTAATGCTCTTTTCTCCACACATATACTGCAGATATGCGGCTTTCCTATAGTACAACCGAATTGGGTCAAAATATATCGGCTCTCCCTCTGAAAGTCTGTCAATCCAACTTGCAATCCGCGGCGCCGCATTTACACCTGGATTTTGCTGCAAAGGAATTGCTGTATCATCTATAACACCCGTATATATCTGACACCATACTGTTATTGGAATCAGTAAAGCCACCCCCAGTCGTATTGCTGTCAAATAATTATCCGTTAATCTTAAAGCTCCAGCTTTAAAAATCATTATAAAGCTGACCGCTAATGGCAGCACATATTTTACAATCTCTTTTATCTGACTACCAGTCATATCACCATCCTGCAAAAACATTCCAAATACAAAAGCATGAACTTTCTGAAATCTCGTTCTTCCCAACAAATCAAGCACACGCTGGCACAATATACTTGCTGCAATAAATATACATACAAACAAAAATAACGACCCCAGCCAATGCCTATCCGCCAAAATCCTATCTACACTATATATCAATAGAAAACCTATTAAATATTCAACATATCTGCCATTGAACAGGTCATCTGCGGAATATAACCCCTCTTTATAAAGTGCGCTTACCATAAATGCACCTGCAAATGACAGGAACATCCCAAACAGAAATATGTTCCCACGAAAATCTTCACTTAGCTCTGCACTGACGATATACTCTTTTCCCCACAGCGCCGCCCAAAGTCTTTTGCAGCTATCCGCTATCACATATACTGCATTTTGTATCATATCTTTCAAGCCCCAACATATCACAAGCCCTGAAGCAGCCGTAAGATAATACCATTTTCCCAGCATACTTGTTCCAAGACGTATTAATCCATTTTTGGTAAATAAATTCTTTAATATACCAATCTGACCTGCAAGGTCATTCACCTGCATTCGAAACTCTGCATCTTGGTTTGCAGCCAGTCCCAATCCGTTTAAACCAATACTGCCTGCAAAAAATATTGCAATAACAGCAAGTATAAAGCTTAATTTCACCTTCCCTTTTTCTATCAGAAATAACCATATTACTGCCGCTATTATTAATGCCAAAAATAATAGTGTCGATTTTGTAAATACATCTGGAATCATTTCGTAAATGCTTTCGGGTGGATTCCCTAGATAATTTACATTTCTTATATGCAGTTTTATAAAACTATGTATAACAAAAAAAACATATAAACTACCTAAAAAAGATATTGTCTGTCTTAAAGTATTTATTTTCAACAATCGAAATAAAAAAACCATAATTAACACAGCCAAAATAATTCCCAACGCCCTCTGGTGTACAGTATACAAATAAATTGCCAAGAACGCCATTCCAATATGATTTGCTATGTTTGGTTTATCCACCGCACGCATCATAGTATAAGCGAGGAGCCAAAACACAAACGTCAATGTACATTCTGTTAATGTGTAATGTGTATAAATCATCCCCGAAGGATATACTGCAGCAACAAAACATACTGACAAAATCATAATCCAGTTCATGTGTTTCATAAAACGTTTTGCAATTTTAACAGAAAGAAAATAACCTATCACAACAAAAATAATATTAAACACAATTGCCACTTTATACAAATCATCCCATCCATATCCAAGTATATCTGCCACTGCTCTTACAACACAAAGTATCAGACTATAACCATAAGAATAATAACTAATCCATGCTGTTACACTACTCCAATCCTGCCCTGTAAGCATCATGCTGTTCGACCAATAGCCAAATTCATCATTTAATATGGTAGGCATTGTCATTTCTCCTAATCTATATGCCGCCATACCTGCTATAATAATTGCAAATAAACATTCCAATATATTCTCTTTATTAATTAGAAACCCTTTTACTTTCTCTTTATAATTTTCAAAGTTTTGCATTTTTATATTTATCCGCCTTTCTCTTATCATCAGACTCTCCTACTTCTGTTTATTCTTCCACTTCTTTCGTTTCCTGATCGGCTTTCCTCATAGTTCCTTTTGCATCCAACAACCCCAATTCCAACTTCTTTACCCGAAACTGTATATCCTCCAACAACTTCCGATTAGCCGAAATAATGTCTGCTTGAAGCCCTGTCACAAAGGTCTGACAACCTATTACAATCATCATTGTCGCAAGTATTAACGATTGTATATGCCCACTCCCACTCCCTTGAAAATAAAATATCATAAATCGGACACCTATTGCAACCCCCACTAAGATAAAAAACATTGCTACCATTAAAAAAAACATTAGCGGACGGTACATAATTACAGCCCTTACAATTGTCAGCATGGATTTTTTTACATAACTAAATATAGAATTCATCAGTTTTGATTCTCGAAGCTGCGGATTGGTACGAATTGGCACTGAAGTAATTGCCATCTTATTCCGCCCTGCCTGCACAATTGTTTCCAATGTATATGTATATTCATTGTGCACATTCATGCGCATTGCTGCTTTCCTACTATATGCACGGAAGCCGCTTGGCGCATCCGGAATATTCGTCTTAGAAGCAATCCGCACAATTCTGCTTCCAAAACGCTGCAGTTTCTTTTTTATCCATGAAAAAGACTCTATTTCGTCAATTGGACGTTCGCCGATTACAATGTCTGCCTTTCTCTGCAAAATCGGACGCACCAGCTTTTCAATATCTTCGCCGCAATACTGGTTGTCTGCATCTGTATTGACAATAATATCTGCTCCCTCACGCAACGCCTTATCAATTCCAGCAAGAAAGCCTTTTGCCAGACCAAGATTGCGCTTAAAGCGTACAATATGATGTACCCCCCATTCCTTTGCAATATACTCTGTATCGTCATCGCTCCCGTCATTTATAATTAAATATTCTATTTCATCAATCCCATCAATATGCCGTGGCAGATCATTCAACGCAATTTCTAATGTTTCTGCCTCATTATAACAAGGGATTTGAATAATTAACTTCATTTCTTTAGCCTCCCAAAACCTTCTGTTTCTGCCAATTCCCACTCCCTATCCTACCGCCAACAGCGGCATAAGCAATCATCAAACAAACGTTGCCCTTTAGTGCCTTCGAGATATTATAACAGACTTTTTAAAATTTGCCTGCTTTTTATACATATAAGAATAAATTACTAAAAAAGCAAAAATGTTTTCTGCGACAGGGATAAGATTATGGAACAGCCAGACATCTGTTACATTAGCGGGCATATTATATTTCTTGTTCTTTTCTGCTCTTTGTATATATGTGATTTCATTTTCTACCAGTGCATAGTTTCTCATATCGTTTTCATATTCTATCAAACGCTCTGGCAAAACATTCTGTTCTATATATTCCAATACCTCGGTATAAGTCATTCTAAAATCATACACAAGTACAATAACTTCTAAATCTGGTTCTATATTTTTAGCATTATCCTCTTTTACTATCTGATAAATACGAAGCACGTAAGCGGATATCATACTTCACCTGTTCTGGCAGTTTTTCCTGTTTTATATCCAATCCAACCTGCAATAAATACAATTTCGGCACAGGAAAATACCTCTAGTTTTTCCATATAACATTTATTCCTCCGACAGCCGCCACCTGCCCAATAAAAAGACAACCGTTGCCAAGCTAATCTGCATAATACTGCTATTATGATTTTGTACCCATATTTTCAAGGACTGCGCATTCTGCTTCATCCTACTACTCCCCTTCCTCCTCTTTCGTTCCTTCTGCGTTTGATTCTTTATCCTGATCGGATTTTCTCATATTGCCTTTTGCATCCAACAAACCAAACTCCAGCTTCTTCATCCGAAACTGTATATCCTCTAAAAGCTTGCGATTTGCTGAAATAATATCTGCCTGCAATCCTGTTACAAAAGTCTGGCATCCTATAATAATCATCATTGTCGCCAATATCAGCGATTGCACATGTCCATTCCCACTTCCCTGGAAGAAATAGACAAGAAAGCGAATACCAATTGCAATCCCGGCCGCAATAAATACCATTGCCACCGTTACAAAAAACATTAAGGGACGATACATAATAACAGCCCTTACAATTGTCAACATAGATTTTTTAATATAGCTATAAATGGAATTCATCAGCCTTGATTCCCGAAGCTGCCGATTCGTGCGGACAGGCACAGAAGTAATTGCCATCTTATTGCGCCCTGCCTGCACAATTGTTTCCAATGTATATGTATATTCATTGTGCACATTCATGCGCATTGCTGCTTTCCTGCTGTATGCACGGAAACCGCTCGGCGCATCTGGAATATTTGTCTTAGAAGCAATCCGCACAATTCTGCTTCCAAAACGCTGCAGCTTCTTTTTTATCCATGAAAAAGATTCTATTTCGTCAATTGGACGTTCGCCAATTACAATATCTGCCTTTCTTAGTAAAATCGGACGCACCAGCTTTTCAATATCTTCGCCACAATACTGGTTATCCGCATCTGTATTGACAATAATATCTGCTCCCTCACGCAACGCCTTGTCAATTCCGGCAAGAAATCCTTTCGCCAAACCAAGATTGCGCTTAAATCGTACAATATGATGTACCCCCCATTCTTTCGCAATGCGCTCTGTATCATCGTCGCTTCCATCATTTATAATCAAATATTCTATCTCATCAATCCCGTCAATATGCCGCGGCAGATCGTTCAACGCAATTTCCAACGTTTCTGCCTCATTATAACAGGGGATTTGTATAATTAATTTCATTTTATCAGCCTCCCAAAGCCTTCTGTTTCCGCAGGAAGAACCAAACCACACTCTTTATCCTACCGCCAACCGTGATCTAAGCAATCCGCGAAAAATGCTGTCCTTTAGTGCCTTCGAGGATATTATAACAGACTTTTTTAGAATTTGCCTTCTTTTTATACATACAAGAATAAATTACCAGGAAAGTTCATGCTGTTCCAGCAACAGGTAAAAATCCATGCAAAAATTGCAATACGAACTGCATTCATTATGCAAATGTGTTTTTACTTGTTATATGTAAGTTTTCGTACAGGCTTTGCAGTAAATACTAAGCCTTGTATGAACAGTAAAGAAAGTTCGCATATTTAAAATTTGCATATTTTAATCTTTCATATCAAAAAGCTCTTATTTGAAGCTCCTATACGAGAAGTATAGCATACTATCCAATAATTCACCATAAATTAAATAGAAATTTTGTTAAAATTAAATATTTGCTGTTACTATACGCTTTCAATGTCATTTTCTATGGATTTTCCTTACTTTCTTCGTTCTATTCTTGCATAAAACGTTCAAACAAAGCCCCATTATTTGGTACTAACAGTGTAAAATCCGGCGTTTCTGCAATCGAAAAAAATTGCTCCCGCACTGTATTGCGACTGCCAAACTCCGCACCGGTTACATAGAAAGCTTCCTTATTCGGCTGCATTTCCTGCGTTGTTGCAATCACAACTTGTTTTTCTGGTAGATAAAACTGCAAAACCAACCCCATACGATACCCGCTTGTATCCCGCAAAAAATAAATCGTTTCTTTCTTATTATCTAACGCAAGCTTATTTATCGCCTCTGCTATCTCTGGCATAGAGCGTTCTATATTCTTATTAACGGGAATAACATAGTCTTCCACCATTGCAATCCCCATATATCCCCAAACACATGCAACACCAAACAATACCAAGCATTGTCTTTTTATCATTGATTTGGGCTGCAATAATTGTGCCTCTTGTACTTGCTGTTTTGACAGATTTTTATGATTTTTTGATACAAAATAATTCATTTTCTGATTTATTATATTTGCATTTTTACTTTGAAAAATATGTTTCAAGAAGCATTTCAATGTTCTTATATCGGGCAGTTTAGCTTTCAAAATAATGCAGATTGCAGCTGCTTCTAATATTGTTAACCTTGCCGTTTCCCACACTCTAAAATGCAGTATTTCATTATCCCAAAACACCCTGCTCAGCATAATACTGTGCACCTTTTGGAAAGAATCTCCGCCTGCCTGAATCAATGCATTCTGACAAATCCAAGCAGCCAGTAAATAAATAATAGAAAAAATGCATAAATGGCTCAGCCATTTTTTATCACAAAACAACACATATAAACCATACAATATCAAAATTCCTGTTACAGCTTCTTGGTATCTGCCATACACAAGACTATCCACACGCCATATATCTATTTTGAACAGCACGCATACTCCAAATAATCCCAACCATATTAAAAACACGCCGAAATACCAAATATTTTCCGCGGTTACAGTAACGTCAACTTCTTTTGTTTCACTGAAATTTCTTATTTTTCGGTATCCAATTTTTGCATAATTACGCACAACAAATACAAAACGTTTGCTTAGATCTAACAGTGCAAAACAAATCACTAACCCTGATGCGGCAGCTAAGTAAAACCATTTTCCTGCAATACTCACTAAAAACTTTAAAAATCCAGAAGGCGTAAAAATTCCCAGCACTTTTGCAATCTGCCCAGCAAAGTCATTCGTTGCCAGCCTTGCATCTGCATTTTCTGCTATATTTCGTAAATCATCTATATTTTGTGCCAACAAAATGCACGCTATTATAACCACACCTATACTTATTAATATCGCAATTCTACCTTTTCCATTATCCGCAAGATACAACACCAGCAGACAAAACATCGCTCCCAAAATAATAAATAATGTTTTTTGATTCCATACGCTATAAAATGCTTCTGCCCATGTAATTGGTATATTTGCTAAATAAAAATCATTTTGCAGTTTGCACTTTATACACTGATGCACAATACTGCCAATGCATAACACAGCAAAAAAAGCGGCAGCCTGTGGTATACGGCTTCTTTTCTCCTGTTTCAAAAGCATTACCACAACTACCGAAGCTATCACTACAGCAATGCATCTTTGATGCACTGTATACATATAAAAGGAAACAAATGCAAAACAAATATAACTTGCAATGCTTCCTTTATCTGTCATACACATCATCACGTAAAAATATACCCAAAACAAAAAAGCCAGCGCCGCTTCTGTCAGCGTTAAATGAGAGTAAACGATTATTGAAGGATACAGCAAGACCACAAAGCATGAGAAATCGCGCACATACCAACTCCAATTTTGCAAATATCTAACGCACAATTTTTTTGCTATAAAAAAGCTTACCACAAGCATAAAAGCGTGCATTATAATTGCAGTCTGAAACATCTGTGCATAATTCCATTTACATATACGGGCAAGCAACTGAATGGGTAACAGTAGTAAGCTATACCCATAAGAATAATAACTAATACTCTTTGCCGCCGCTGACCAATCCTGCCCTATCCAAAAAGAACTATTTGCCCAATAGCCAAATTCATCACTATAAACAATCGGCTGTTTCGTTTCCGAAAGACGATATGTTGCAAAAAAGAACAGAATCACCATAATCATGAATTGCATCAGCCATTCTTTCTTCTCTTTGCATTTCCATAAACGCATACTATGCGGACTCCATTTTTAAATATTTAGTATAACCCATATAAAATAACCTTATTCTTGGTGTAGATTATACTAGTACAACCTCGTACTTAGGCTCTACTCACAAATAATCTACACAATTCCTTATTACTTCAAAATTAATGCAACGCTAATTCCTCTCGCGCAACTGCCAATGCACGCTCAATCACCTTGTCCATATCATAGTATTTATATTCGCCAAGTCTTCCCCCGAAAATTACCTTCTGCTCTCTCTTGGCTAGTTCTGAATATGCTGCATAAAGTGTGCTGTTTTTCTCATCATTAATCGGATAGTATGGTTCCTCCCCTTTTGTCCACTCACTTGGGTACTCCTTAGAAATTACAGTTTTTGGCTGATTTCCAAAAACAAAATGTTTATGCTCTATAATACGTGTATACGGTATGTCACGTTCTGTATAATTCACTACCGCATTGCCCTGATAATTTTCACAATCCAATATTTCCTCTTCAAAACGCACCATACGGTATTCCAACACCCCTAATGTATAATCAAAAAATCGGTCAATCTGCCCTGTATACACAACCTTATCCGCCAATGCGTCAAATGCCGTCTTATCTTTAAAATAATCAACTTCTAACTGTACTTCAATGCCCTCTAGCATTTTCTCAACCATTGCCGTATACCCCTGTATTGGTATCCCTTGATAGCGGTCATTAAAATAATTATTATCATATGTAAAACGTAAAGGCAGACGCTTTATAATAAAAGCCGGCAAATCCTTGCAGCTTCGCCCCCACTGTTTTTCCGTATAACCCTTCACCAGCTTTTCATAAACATCACGCCCTGCAAGAGATAGTGCCTGTTCCTCCAAGTTCTGAGGGTCTGAAATATCCAATTCCGCAATCTGGTGCGCGATTATATCCTTCGCTTCCTGCGGTGTACGAATATTCCACATTTTGCTAAATGTATTCATATTAAAGGGCAAATTATAAAGTTCATTTTTATATACCGCAATCGGCGCATTAATATATTGATTAAACTCCGCAAATTGGTTTACATACTCCCATACTGCCTTATTGCTTGTATGAAAAATATGCGCGCCATACTCATGTACCGCAATCCCCTCCACTTCCTTAGTATAAATATTTCCGGCGATATGGCTTCGCTTATCAATTACTAGACAACTTTTCCCTGCCTTCTTCGCCTCCTGCGCAAAGACTGCGCCATACAAACCCGCACCAACAATTAAATAATTATATTTTGCCATTTTTAAACTTCCTTTCCCTTTATTTCATCATTATAGAACAATAAAAAATTATTATACTCACGAGCGAATAAATTTGGGGCTGTCGCAATAAGCTTTGATGCTACTAGATATGGTATAAATCTTAGCACAGAGTTAGAATATCTTGTATCCGTTTATCTTAATGTGACAGCCCCTATTTGCTCAACCTCGCTTTGCTCGGTGATACTTTTAACCACCACTATTACAACCACAACAATCCCTATTTGCCCCAACCTCGCTTCGCTCGGTGATACTCTGACCGCAGCAGAGCTGCGAGGAATTAGACCCATAACAGATTAAATTTTCCTTTCTGCATAGCCCCTATTGCTCGCTTATGCAATATGGATTATGCAGAAATTAGAAAATCTTAACGGTCATCAGTATATTCACATGCTATTTTGTTATTTTGTCACTCTTTCTTTCCTGTTCTTTAAGGCAATCTTATTATAGCAAATTATTGTGTGATATTCAATTATACTTTACATTTTCCAAAATAAACGCATTCACAAAAAGTTACATACGATATGGGCTGTGCAGAAATTGGAAAATCTTAACGGTCGTTCGTATAACATATTTCCTTGAAACGCCCGTGTGCATAAAAAGAGAAAAGCAGGTATAACACCGCCCTTTTCTTGCAATGTATACCTGCTCCTTTCGTTCTATTCCATCTTATTCAATATCAATCTCACAATTACATATAATAATATATTATACTCACAAGCAATTAAATTTTCCATTCTGCACAGCACGTATTGCCCGCTTATGCAATGGGCTGTACAGAAATTGGAAAATCTTAACGGTCGTTCGTATACTTATAATAAAAGCACTACCTTCGGTTAAATGCTGCTCTATCACTCTAATTTTCTAGTTTAGTTTCATCTGCCTTATTTAGCAACGCAGTCAACTCTGTATTCATTACTGCAGATATATTATTTATATCCTCTAATGCTTTACCACTTCCACAAGAAAAATAATTATATAATTGTAATAAAAGAACTAACTTGTCCTTCTCGGTACAATTCACTATCTTCTTCCACAAACCTGCTAAATCCGGCTGTTCTCCAAATAAAATATAATCTACAGATACGCCTAGTTCCTTTTTCAAAATTCGAAAACTGTTTATAGAAACACAATTTTCAGCGCTCTCCATCTTTTTATACGCTGACAACGAAATATCTAATATTTCTGCAAATTTTTGTTGTGTTATTCCTAAATTTTTACGTACTTGATGTAATCTCTTTGCCGCTTCAAGCTTTTCCACCTGATTATCGTTTTTTTTTCATACGATTTTCCTCCAATTTTATTTTACGATAATTTTTCAACTAGAGAAGGTAAATTTCATATTATACTAGTACTTATAGTAAACGCATTTTGCATCTGCGTTTTAACTTTTTGTAGCTGCTGTGTATTCAATTAGATTTGGATGCAAAACGCAAAGGTAT
>ERZ778496.1645-NODE-1645-length-15265-cov-5.403156_pt1 | contig 15265 bp, 10 predicted proteins | sample MGYA00433099_ERZ778496 | MGnify/ENA primary metagenome ERZ778496 (study PRJEB29527, sample SAMN07138962) | mouse gut metagenome | material: feces | host: mouse | place: China:Nanjing | collected 2016-01-25 ... | reverse complement strand
CACCCCTCAAGATTGAGGGGCAGGGGAGTTGAATAGGCGAAGCCTATTTTTTATGCGCACAAGCAGAGCCGGAACGTGTCGGCGAAAAGATGTCGGCAGATGCCGGCTTGCATGCAGACTGCTTCTTGACAGATTTGCACGGGGGGGGGGTAGAATGAAACGGAGTGAATCGCGCAATCCGGCGGGACACAAAATATGAAGGAAACGAGAGGGAGAAAGAATGCAGTTCGCAAAAAAGAAGGGACACATAAGGCACAGACTGCTGGCGGGGTTATTCTGCATCAGCCTGCTTGCGGCGGATCTGGCATCCGCGATGCCCGTATGGGCGAAGGAGCCTGTGGCGGAGGAACAGACGCAGGGCTTCAATGAAGGCGGATCAGAGGAAACACAGGATTCTGACAGTGAGAATAAGGAAGAAACAGCGGAGAAGCCGGGTGAAGACAACGGCGTGGATAAAGTGACGAATCCCGACGGAGAAGGCGGAGAAAACCAGACGCAGAATCCCGACGGGGAAAAAGAGGGGGAAGGCGAGGCGAGCCCGGATGACGAAAAGGGCGGGGATAGCGCACAGAATCCCGGCGGCGGAGAAGACGGGGACGGCGCACAGAATCCCGGCGATGGAACGAACGGGAACGACGCACAGAATCCCGACGAAGGGAAAGACGGAGATGATGCACAGAATCCCGACGGTGGAGAAGACGGGGACAACACACAGAACCCGGATGAAGGAGACACGGAAACAGACGACCCGGAGGAAGAGCCGGGCGCTCCGGAAGAGGATGAGGCGCCGGAGGAAGAAGAAAGGGATTCCGTATCGGATAATTCCGTGTCGGAGAACGACATGGAAGTGATGGGAGAAGTGCGCGCTTTGGCGGTGCCTGCGGGTGCGATTGCGAGCGGAAGCTACGGGAATATTACATGGGTGATTGATGCGGCCGGGAAGCTGACAGTGGAAGGGACAGGGAACTATGGAGAATCCAGACGGGAAAACAATATTACACCCAAGGCTCCATGGCTGAAGTATGCGGATTCGATTGTTTCTGCAGAGATTGCGGTCAGTGGGATAACAGATGTATATCGGATGTTTTATCTATGTAAAAATCTGCAGAGTGTTGACTTAAGCAAATCGGATATGAGCAGTGTTGTGTATATGGATTTCATGTTTGATAACTGTAGCAAGCTGACGGAAATTAATTTGGGAGATTTTAAAACCGGAAATGCTGTTACGATGGAGAATATGTTTGGTTTGAACAGTCCGATTGAAAGTCTGGATTTAAGCAGCTTTGATACAAGTAAAGTTAAAAATATGAGCTTTATGTTTAGAAGCTGCTATAAATTGGCGGATTTGGATATAAGCAGTTTTGATACCAGTCAGGTTACGACCATGCGGGGGATGTTTTCGGGATGCCATAAGCTGAAAAGTCTGGATGTGACCAATTTTAATACAAGTAATGTGACGGATATGAGTGCCATGTTTAACAGCGCGGAGCTGACAAGCCTGGATGTAAGTGGCTTTAATACTGGCAATGTCACAAATATGGAAGGTATGTTTAGCAGTTGCAGCGGATTGACGAGTCTGGACTTGAGCCATTTCGATACTGCTCAAGTCACAGATATGGCGGGGATGTTTAGTAGCTGCAGCGGATTGACGAGTCTGGATTTGAGTCATTTCGATACTGCTCAAGTCACAAATATGGGGGGGATGTTTAGTGGCTGCAGAAGTTTGACGAGTTTGGACTTGAGTCATTTTGATACCAGTGCAGTCACAGAAATGGGAAACATGTTTGGTTTCTGTGAGAGTTTGTCCGATCTGGATTTAAGAAGCTTTGATACGGGCCGCGTTTTAGATATGGGTGCCATGTTTGAGGGATGTACGAATCTGAGCAGGCTGGATGTGGGAGGATTTGACACGAGTACGTGTACAAGTATGTTCAATATGTTTGCCGGGTGCAAGAGTCTGCAGACATTGGATTTGAGCAGCTTTAATTGTGGTAAGGTTACAAGCATTGCTTTTATGCTCTATCTGGGAAAAGGGAAACCATATGTGGCGGATAGGATATATACGCCCAAACACCTGGCTGTCAAATGTGAACTTCCGGGAAACCGGAATGGAACAATTACGGATAAATGGTATGACGTAAACGGCAAAGAGTATACGGAACTGCCGCAGAGTCTTGACTATAGCATAATGCTGTATAAAAATAAAAAGCCTGAAGCGGAAGCGGCCCGTATCACGGTGCGGAAATCAAAAACCGCATACACATGCGGGGAGACAATCGCTCTTGACGATCTGACTGTCACCTATTACGGCTCTGACGGCAGCGTAAAGAAGCTGGAGCAGAGTGCGTATACAACCAACGTGGGTGAGCTGAATCAAACCATGACCGAGCCGGGTGAAAAGAAGCTGGTCGTTACCTGTCAGGGCGGCGGCATGACTTTGACGGCGGAGATTATTCTGACGGTTACCTACGGACTTTTCGCTGACAATACGGAGATTGTGCTCCCGACAGCAGCCTACACCTACGACGGAACGCCCAAAACGCCGGAACCGGCTGCGGTGACCTACACGAAACCGTCGACGAACGGTACGGGAACCCCGGTGACGCTCACGGAGGGCACGGATTATACCGTATCCTACCGCAATAATACAGATGCCTGCGAGCAGCCCGACACGGACAGCGCCGCCCCCACAATCATCATCAAAGGCACGGGCAGCTACAGCGGCACGGTCACGAAGACCTTTGCCATCGGCAAGGCGGCGGCTCCCGCTGGGGAGACGCGAAATGTCACGGCCGCACAGTGCACACAGGCACAGCAAAACAGGAAAATTGACCTGACAGGCAGCTTTAGAGCCTGCGGGAAAAAGACGGGCTATGAGATCACGCAGGTGGTGGATACGGACAGTATTTTCTCCAAAACACCCGTCACGGCGGACATTAAAAACGGCGTCCTTACCTATGGCACCAAGGCGGCGGAAGAAGGCAAAACGGCTTCCATAAAGATATCGGTGTCTTTCCGGAACTACAAGAACGCGGAATTGACCGTGAAAGTCACCATGGTGGCAAAGAAGGCAGCGGTTATCTCCGGCATCGTCATGCCGGACAGTGTGGTGTACAGCGGCACCCCCGTCTCTTACAGCGGGAAGGCAGTGGTAAAAGCGGAGGACGGTACGGATATCACGGAGAAGGTTGCGCTCGTCTATCACTACAGCGGCACGATGGCGGACGGCACGGCATACCCCGCACAGGGCGGCGCGCCGGACGGAAGCGATGCGGAAAAGCCGCCCGCGGATGCAGGCAGCTACAGACTGACCATATCGGTCAAAGATGATGACCCGGACTATGCGGGAAGCGAAGAATACCCGTTCACGATCGCAAAGGCGGACGCCGTCGTGCGGGCGAATGACATGATCGTGCTGATGCAGGCGGGCGGCGGCACGGTTTCCGTGGGAGAAAACGGTGTGGGTGAGTATGCCTTCGGGTATGAGACGGCGGGGCTTTTGAACGGAGACCGGCTGACGACAGGGCCGTCCTATATCGTCACGACGGACGAGGAAGGAAAAGACACCGTTACATCGATTGACATATCAAAGACGGGCGAGTATTATATCCATCCCTCGAAGGCGGATGCGGGGATGAACTACAGCCTTACATACAAGCCCGGCATACTGACGGTGTCGGAGGAACGGGTGGCGTACACCGTCACCTTTGACGGCATGGGATACTGTGACGGGTTCAGAAAGAGCGGCATCAAGTCGGGCGCGCTTCTGGAGCTTTCGGACAGCGAGCGGATGCCGGCCGCGAAAGAGCAGGGGCATGTGTTTGCGGGCTGGTACCGGGACAGGACTTTTGCCAAAGGAAAGGAATGGAATTTTGACACGGAAACGGTGCAGTCTGATCTGACCCTGTACGCGTGCTGGCTGAGCGCGGCGGCGGAGGACGGAAACGGTCTGAAGCTGTGCGTGCAGGAGATCCCGGACCAGTTTTATACGGGAAGCGCACAAAAACCGGCGGTGACCGTATATGACAGCGACGGAAAAACCCTCCTGAAATCCGGTAAGGACTATACGGTGAAATATGTCAATAACACAAACGCGGTGGCTGTCGGCGGGGACGGAAAACCTGCCGTGTCAGGGGGCACTGCCAGTGTCATAAACGCGGGTAAGGCAAACGAAAAGATCACGGATATGAGCGGACATTTCAGTAAAGAATGCCCATACGTGGTTATTACAGGCAAAGGGAACTATGCAGAGACGATTTACAGAAACTTTTTGATTCTGCCGGCGCAGATCCCGGCGGACGGGATTTGGGCGGGACAGCAGGGAGATACGCCCCTTTCGGCGGGATTTACCCTGAAATACACAGATCAGCTCGTGGCGGACGGGAAGAAAGAACAGAAGCCTTTCGGTTCCATCAAGTATAAGAAAGCGATGAAAGCGGGGATGGACTTTACCGTGTCGCTTGGCGCACAGGAAGTCCGTGATGGGGCAGGAAATGCCGTGCCCGACTGGAAGGCGGAGGGAACGCTGAATGCGAGAAAGCAATATACGCTGCCTGCGATCCCCAAGGGTTACAGCGGCGCTTTCACCCTGACGGTCACGGGGAAAGGCAACTATGCGGGGACAGTCAGACGGAAAGTATATGTGTCCGAAAAGCAGAAGCTGATGAAGAACGCCACCATCACCCTTGGCAAAAACCAGAAGACGTTTGCCTACACGGGGCAGGACGTGATGCTGACGCCCGGATATTACGATGCCGCGACAAAGAAAAACTATAAGGTGACGGCAGCAGGTACGGTGAGCGGCACAGCGGAGGAGAATGCAAATGATATGTTCCTTGTGAAAGCCGGGAAGAACGGAAAGGCTGGCGGGGAAGGTCTGGTCTGGGGAAGGGATTACACCATAGACTACGCGGGCACGAACCGCGCGGCGGGTACGGCGACCATGACCCTTACGGGGATAAACGGCTATGTGGGCACGAAGAGTGTCACCTTCAAGATCACGGGTGCGAAGTTTGCGGCGAATACCGTTGACGTGAAGGCATATGACAGCGCGAAACCGGGTGAGCCGCAGACAGACGCTTTCCGGGCATCCATGCCCTATACCGGGAAGGCGGTGACACAGAACAAAGTCATGCTGACGACGAAGGTGACAAAGAGTAATCCGACGGTGAAGGAATTTAACTACGGCGAACATTACACCATCAGCTATAAGAACAATGTAAAGAAGGGCACCGCCACCATGACCTTCACGGCGAAGCCCGCGTCCGGCTATACCGGCAGCTTCAAGAAGACCTTCAGGATCACGGCGCAGGAACTGTCGAAGGACAGGCTTACCGTGGCGGCGCCGGGAGGAAGCGGCGATAGCAGCGCGGCGGTACAGACCGGAAGCGACGGGGCAGAGGCGGTTTACAGCAAGAATGGTGCGAAGCTTTCCTTTGCAGTCACAAACGAAGCGGGAGCGGTGTTGCGTGAGGGCACGGATTACACGGTAAAATATAAGAACAACAACGCGGTAACTACAGCGCAGACGGCTGAGAACAAGAGACCCCTTATGACGGTAACGGGAAAAGGTAACTACGCGGGAAAAGTGGAGGTGTCCTTTGCGGTCATACCGGCTTCGCTGAAGACAGTGATTGCGGATCAGACTGTAAGCGTATCGTGCGCGCAGGTGCAGCGGAAAAACGGCATGAAGTGCAAGGATTTCAAGTTTAAGCTTGTGGAAGGAAAGAAAACCCTCAGCGTGGGCGAGGCGAAGGATTACGTCATCGACGAGACGAAGTGCACGCCGGAGATCATTCAGGCTTACGCGGATGCGCTGGCGGCTTCGGATGCGTCCACAGGCGCAGATGCCGCTGGAACGCTGCCGCCGGAACCCGTGGTGAAGGTGACGGGAAAGGGCGGTTACGCCGGAAGACAGACAGCGGATCCGTCTGTAGAAATTCCGCTTGGAAAATACATTTACGCCGATAAACTGGTCACAGCAAATCTGTATGTGGTGGTGTTCGAAGGAAGCGGGCAAAACATATATACAGGCGGACAGGTCAAACCGGATGTGGCGGTATATTATGGAGAGAAAACGGCAGTCGCTGCGGCGAAGAAGGATAAAGTGAAGGATGAGGCGACGGCACAGAAATATAAGCTCACGAAGCTGGCGGCGGATACCGATTATACGTTAAGCTATGGTGCGAACACTGCCTCGGGCAAAAACAAAGGCAGTGTGACAGTCACCGGAGCAGGAAAATACGGAGGCAGTGTGACGGTCAGGTTTACGATTGAGAAGAAGTCAATTTATTAAAAGATAAGCGGAAGAAAGGCAGGGACATCCCGGGAGACGGGAAGCGCCTGCCTTTCTTGAAAGGATTGTGGGAACGGGCAAAAGGGGCTGTCATATATAAAAGTAAGAAAGTTTTGGAAAGCGCTGGGGATGGTACGGGAATTTCGGTTTTGCATAATCTATAACATAGGCGATTTTGAAACGAGGCTGTGAAGGAGAGCTGGATTATGGCGATTGGGTATCTGACCATGCAGGCGAGAACCGCGCACGACGCGCTGCCCCTTAAGGGGGTACGGGTCACTGTTCTGGACGACGAACAGAACCGGATTTATGAGCTGACGACGGACGAAAACGGCGAGACGGGAAAAGTGCCGCTTGAAACGATGGATAAAAGCTATTCGCAGAACGAAAATTTTACAGGCACGCCCTATGTCGCGTATAACGTGTCCGCACAGGCAGAAGGATTTGAACCGGTGTATGTTTCGGACGTTCCGATTTTCGACGGTGAGTCGGCCCGTCTTCCGCTTGTTCTCATCCCGCTGCAGGGAAAGGAACGGGATGCAGACGGAAGTCATGGTGGGGGCGCCCGCGGTAACCATGGAGGGGGAGCGGGAGCCGGAAGGTTTTTTCCAGGGCGGAGAGTCCGGGCAGGTGCTGCGGTTGGTTGTCATTCCGAACCCGATTACGGTACATTTGGGGACGCCGGACGCTGCGGCATCCAACGTACAGGTATCCTTTCCCGATTATGTGAAAAATGTGGCCAGCAGCGAGATTTATCCGACCTGGCCGGAGAGTGCGCTTCGGGCAAACATTTACGCTATCATCACGTTTGCGCTGAACCGGGTTTACACGGAATGGTACAGGGCGAAGGGTTACCCGTTTGATATTACGAACAGCACCGCCTACGATCAGGCATTTATTTATGGAAGGCCCATCTACGATTCCATAAGCAGGATCGTTGACGAGATCTTCAACGAGTATGTTCGCAGGCGGGGACAGCAGGCGCCCTATTTTACATCCTTCTGTAATGGCACGACGACGACCTGCAGGGGGATGTCCCAGTGGGGGACGGTGACGCTTTCTAATCAGGGTTACACACCGATTCGGATTCTGCGGTACTATTACCCGGATGATGTGGAGATTGTGGAGACGAATGTGATTACGAATATGCTGACTTCCTATCCGGGGACGCCCCTTCGGGTGGGCAGCACGGGACTAAACGTGCAGGCGATCCAGACCTATCTGAACCGCATCAGGCGCAATTACCCGGCCATACCGGTGATCACCGACGCGTCCGGAACCTTTGGGGACAGTACCCGGGCGGCAGTTGTGAAGTTCCAGAATATTTTCGGACTCGCGGCGGACGGGATTGTGGGGAAATCCACATGGTATAAGCTTTCCAGCCTGTATACGGCGGTGACAAGACTTGCGGAGCTTAACAGCGAGGGAACCGGTCTGGGCATCGGCACCGTGCCTCCATCTTCCGTATTGCGGCAAGGATCAAGAGGGCAGGACGTGATCACGCTGCAGTATCTGCTGGATGTGATCTCCGAATACTATCCCGATATCCCGGCAGTGGATCAAGACGGCATTTTCGGCGCGGGGACGAGACAGGCGGTGGCCGCTTTCCAGAGCAGGATGGGGCTTTCGGCGGACGGCATTGTGGGCCCCGCCACATGGAACGCGCTGTACAGAACCTATCAGGGAATCGGGCAGAATGTGCCCACACCAGGCCCGGCTCCTGCGCCGGATGAAGGCAGCTTTTTTGTCTACACCGTGAAATCGGGAGATACGCTCTGGCTTCTGGCAAACCGCTTCGGTACGTCGGTGGATGCCATCAAACGGCTGAACGGGCTGACCGGTGACAATCTGCAGATCGGTCAGGTGCTGCGGATTCCGTCGGAGCAGTCTTCGGATTACTTTAATTACACCGTGCGGTCAGGAGATACGCTCTGGCTTCTGGCAAACCGCTTCGGCACGACGGTGGACGCCATCAAGAGGTTGAACGGCCTGACAAGCGACAATCTGCAGATCGGTCAGGCGCTGCGGATTCCGTCGTGAATTTCAAGGGTTTTGTGCAGAACCCGCAGCGGCGGGCAGGAGGACATCCGTAAAGGCGGGTGTCTTCTGTTGTTAATCCGAAGATTGCCTTTTCGGATAGGAGTGGTATAATGTACACGGTAGCTATGAGCAGTGCGCTGAAAGAGGCATACTTGGGACGGGAGTTTACTCACCGAAGCAAGTATGGCGCCGGATGTATCGTGCGGTGTTAAGCGCCAGTGGCGCTTGTTCAGCACGGATCGAAGCGGTGGGTGGACAGCCCGTGAGAGAGGAAAACCGAAGGTTTTTCGAGCGTGCACTGCGGACGAGGATACAACGGAGGGAGCTTTCAGTGAACATCATAATCGCGGGGGACGGTAAAGTCGGGTCTACGCTGACAAGACAGTTGGTTGCGGAGGGACATGATATCACGCTGATCGACGCGAAGGCGGAAGTCCTGGAGGTGAGTGAGGAGCGCTATGACATTATGGCGGTGCAGGGCAACTGCGCGTCCATGGCAACGCTCTCCAAAGCCGGTGTGGAGGAGGCGGAGCTGCTGATCGTTATGACGGGAGCGGACGAGGTGAATCTGCTCTGCTGTACGATCGCGCACGGAATGAACCCCAACCTGCATACGATAGCGAGAATACGCAATCCGGAATACAAGGATCAGATTTATCAGATGCGGCATCTGTTTGGATTGTCCATGGTGGTCAATCCGGAGAGGCAGGCGGCCATCGAGATGGAGCGGCTGATCAAGTATCCCGGTTTTTTAAAGAGAGATACCTTTGCCAAGGGTAAGGTGGAGCTTGTGGAATTAAAGATCGGGGAGGACTCGAAACTCTGCAATGTGGGGCTTTTTGATCTGGCGAACGTGGTCAAGTGCAAGATACTTGTCTGCGCCGTTTTGCGGGACAGCAAAGCGATCATCCCCGATGGTAATTTTGTGTTACAGGCCGGGGATCGGATTTTCGTGACGGCGTCTACGAGGGAATTGACCGTGTTCCTCAAAAATATAGGGATCATCACGCACAAGGCAAAGCGGGCGCTTCTCTGCGGCGGCGGGCGGCTCAGCTACTATCTGGCGCAGCTTCTGCATCAGGACGGTATCCTGGTGGAGATTATTGAGCAGGACTACGACAGGTGCCTGTCTCTGGCAAACCAGCTCCCCGATGTGACGGTGGTGCACGGCGATGCCAGCAATGAGTTTTTGCTGGAGAGGGAGGGGCTGGAGGAATGTGACGTGCTTGTCACATTGACCGGGGTGGACGAAATGAACCTTTTTATCTCCCTGATCGGCAGCAATGCGGATGTGCCTCAGATTATCACCAAGCTTGGCAGGCTTTCCAACAATCGGATTCTGGATAAGCTGTCCGTGGGCAGCACGATCAGTCCGAAGGAGCTGTGCTGTAACGATATCGTGCGGTATGTGCGTGCGGTTCGCAACCAGACGGGGGCGGCTCAGGCGGTCAACGTGATTGCAGACGGACAGGCGGAGGCCATTGAGTTTATTGTGGATGAAAGCACCAAACACTGCGAGGAACCGCTCAAGAAGTTGAAGCTCAAGAAAAATATCCGTGTGGCGGGCATTAACAGGCACAACAGTTTTGAGATACCGAACGGCGATTCTTTCTATAAAAAGGGGGACGCTGTGATTATCGTTACAGGCAGGGATGAGGTGATCTACCAGCTCAACGATATTTTTATGTCCTAGGGTGGTTAGTTATGAATTATCGAATGATGGGAAAATTTATCAGCCGGATTCTTATGGTTGAGGCGGTGTTTATGCTTCCGGCCCTGATGATCAGTGTATATCGTCAGGAGAAGGAGACGATTTTCGGCTTTTTGACCGGAATAGTCATCACACTGGTGACGGCGCTTTTTCTATATCTGTTGTGCAGAAAGGCGAGAAAGGGCTTTTATGCCAGAGAGGGGCTTGTCTGTGTGGGGGCGAGCTGGATTGTGATGAGTCTTTTAGGGTGTCTGCCCTTTTACTTTTCGGGGGAAATTCCGCGCTTTGTGGACGCGCTCTTCGAGACGGTTTCCGGCTTTACCACGACGGGGGCTTCCATTCTGCCGGAGGTGGAGACGCTCTCTATGGGAAATCTGTACTGGCGCAGTTTTACGCATTGGCTGGGCGGCATGGGCGTGCTTGTGTTTGTGCTGGCCATCGGCAGGGGGCGGGAGAAAAGCGACGGCTATACCATGCATCTGCTGCGTGCGGAAAGCCCCGGCCCCAAAGTGGAAAAGCTGGTGCCCAAGATGAAGGATTCCGCGAAGAACCTGTATTTTATCTATGTCTTTTTGACCATATTAAACGTGATCTTTTTGCTGGTTGGTAAAATGCCGCTGTTTGATGCGGTCTGCACGGCTTTCGGGACGGCGGGAACAGGCGGTTTCGGTGTCAAAAATGACAGCATTGCCGGCTACAGTCCTTATCTGCAAAATGTGTGTACCGTGTTTATGCTGCTGTTTGGTGTGAATTTCAGCTGTTATTATATGCTGGCGATTCGTCAGGTAAAGAATGTGTTTCAGGACGAGGAACTGCGCTTTTATCTGGGGACGGTGCTTGCAAGCATTTTGCTGATTGCCTGGAATGTGAGAGGATTATATGGGACGCTGGAAGAGACGATTCGCCATGTGGCTTTTCAGGTATCCAGCATCATTACTACTACCGGATTTGCCACCACGGATTTTGACCTGTGGCCCAGCTTCTCCAAGGCGATTCTTCTGGGCCTGATGATGATAGGCGCCTGTGCGGGAAGCACGGGAGGCGGCTTTAAGTGCGGGCGCGCGCTGCTTCTGATCAAAAGCCTGCGTCGCAATGTGAGGCAGATCCTGCATCCGCGGAAGGTGCAGGTGGTGCGCGTGAACGGACAGATGGTGACCGAGCGTGTGCTTGACAATACCAACGCGTATCTGGCGGCCTACGCCTTTATCATCGTGTTTAGCTTTATTGTGATTTCCATAGACGGCTTCTCGCTGATGACAAATTTTTCGGCGGTGCTGGCCTGCTTTAACAATATCGGACCGGGTATTGAGAGTGTGGGGCCCACATGCAATTTCGGTGATTACAGCCTTTTGTCCAAGTCTCTGCTCATTGTGGATATGCTGGCGGGACGTCTGGAGATTTTCCCGATATTGATTCTGTTTTCGAGAAGCACATGGATCGGGCGGTAAGTCAGTGTGTGAGAAGTACTTCTAAGACTTGGCAGCAGAGCCGCTTCGTTAAGAAATGCCAAGTCTGCGCTGCAGACTGTTCTCAAACCGGAGAATGCCCCAAATACGGGCGTTCTCCGTGCGGAGAAACCATGGTGTCCGGCGTGCGGAATTACGGAGAGGCAATATCCGCCAGTTGGAAGGTAATGACTTTTTGCAGTTCCGAGAGGCTCATTTCAATCTGCAGTCCGATTTTGCCGCCGCTGAATAAAATTTCGTCGAACTTTTCCGCGCCGGCGTCGATGACGGTGGGAAAGAATTTTTTCATGCCCACAGGCGAACAGCCGCCGTGGATGTAGCCTGTGAGCGGCAGCAGTTCCTTTGCTTTTATCATTTCAATGCTCTTTTCGTTCACCGATTTTGCGGCCTTTTTCAGATCAAGCTCCCGGTTTACCGGCACGAGAAAGACATAGTGGCCGGCGGATTTGCCGACGGTGACAAGCGTCTTAAAAACCCGGTCGGGATTTTCATTTAGATAATCCGCAACTTCCATGCCGTTTACGGCATCGGACTGTGAGTAATCATGGACTTGAAACCGCAGCTTCCTCTGCTCCAGCAGCCGGATGGCATTGGTTTTTTCTTCTTTATTTTTCATAACGGTTTCTCCTGTAAGCCTGCAAGAAATAAGTTTCTTTCCGATTCATCAGGTGAAGTATAGCATAAAATGCGCGTGGCTACAATCATGCAAAAACGTTTTGCGTGCATTGTAAGATTGTTTTGGTTGTGGTACACTGTTATGAGAACAAAATTGCAGATGTTTTAGGGACAGGCCGGAGAGCCGGTACAGAAAGGGGATTGCGCAATGGAAAATACAAAGGTGGAAACACAGGTAAATACGGAGGCGAAGGTGGAGACGAAGAAGGAAATTGATTCGGAAGTCATTTTACAGTACCGCAATTACGAGGTTAATATGGATGATGTGACCGAACGGGTCAAGGCACATTATTATGCCAAGGGCTATAAGGCGGATTCCATCGAAAATATGCAGATCTATGTAAAGCCCGAGGATTTCACGGCATACTATGTCATCAACGACGGCGTGGTGGGTAAGGTAAATCTTTTCTAGTGCTCCATTTACCAATTAACTATCCTTTTTTGCTTGCCAGCATTCCCTTCTACTGCGTTGTTTTCGGTCAACGATGCCACCGCATCGCCTCCCTCAAACGCCTTGTATAAGGAAATTCTGGACTTCGCAAAAAGTGTATGCAATTGGAAAACGGCGCACTAGGTTTCCGTGCGAACGGATGCATACCGCCACATGTTTTGAATCGTCGCTGCGGAGCGACGATTTTTAGAAGAAAGGCAGCAGTTCCACCAGAAACGCGACGGTGCAGCAGAGTACGGCGACCTGGAAGAGACTACAGCCTTTCCAGGCAAGGATGATACCTGCAATGAGTGCGCAAATTCCCGCTGCCGGCACCTGTGTGGCTTCCATGATGGCAGGAAATGTCATAACGGCAAGTGTCGCGTAAGGCACATAGAAGAGGAACGAACGCAGATATTTGTTGGTGATTTCCTTACGGATCAACACCAAAGGCGCCATGCGGATCAAATAGGAGACTGCTGCCATCACCAGAAGATAAATCCATATATTATGTTCCATTTCTAAATGTACCTCCTCATTTTCTTTTTATCATTGCGGTTAGCGCGAATCATTCAAGGAGAATGCGGAGCATTCTCTGAATCGGGTGCATGGGCGCCCGATTTTTTGTCTGTGTCAGTCGGAAACAGGACTGCCGCGGCAAACGCCAGCGCAACAGTGAGAGCGATGGTCTTTATCCCGGTGGACACACCGTCAAACACGGGCAGGCGGTTTACGAGAAAACTTGCCGCAAAACCGACGGCCACCACGCCTGCGATCACCCGGTCTTTTCTGGCGGGCGGGATGATGATGGCCAGGAACATACCGTAGAGTCCTACACTCAATGCACTGACCACTCTGGTCGGCAGCACATTTCCCATAATCACACCGAAAAAAGTACCGAGAGCCCATCCGGGAATCGCCACCGCGATGGCGCCGTAGGCGTACCATGGATTCAGATAACCCGGCTGTGCCACACAGATGCCGAAAATTTCGTCAGTCACGTCATAGGCGATCAGCATCCGATGACGAAGATGCGTGTCCGGCTTCAGTTTCTGGCTGAGGGCGCAGGACATGAGAAGATATCTTGCGTTGACCACTAGAGTCATTATAGCCGTTTCCACATAGCTGCTCCCCGCCGCGATCAGCGCGAATCCCGCATATTCCCCGGCGGAAGCGTTGTTCAGGGCGCTGGCGATCAGTGCCTGTATGGCGGAGAGCCCCGCGTTTCTGGCGGCGATGCCAAGTGTGAAGGCCACCGCAAAATATCCCAGTGCGATGGGACTGCCGTCCCGCATCCCGTGCAGGAAGCAGATTTTATTTTCTGTAGTCATGGTGAGTAAAAGCTCCTTTTACATATGTGAATAGGGATTATGTTTGCTGGTGTAATATGGCGATCAGGCAGCAATCCTTACAGATTTCGATATAAGCGTTTCCCTCCCAGCCGTCCAATACTGTGTCCCATTGAATTTGGGCGAGGTATTTCATGGGTTTTTTGCAGTCGGGACATATCCTGATATCGCAATCTTGAATCCAGAATGCAAAACCGCCGATGGACGAGCCGCCTTCCCAATCAGCCGCATATCTTGGCGGAACAGGGGATTCTCCTAAAATATAGGAATTGGAGCAAAGTTCCTCAATGCCGCTGTCTCTGACATAATCTTCGGTATTTAAGGGCTCGCTGTCATAAACAATCTCGCTCTCGCCGTCTATGGAATATCGGCAAAGATTAGCATCTGTATTCATCACACAACTCGGGCAGCACTTTACTTTTATGTTCCCGTCAATTCCAAGAAACCTTAAGCGGGAATCCCTTCCGTCGATCTCCATCAGATTTACCACAGTGCATCCGCAGTAAGAACATTTTTCATTTGTCCTGGCTCCGATTTTTACCGGGCTGTGCTTTCGCTGATTCGCATCCGCTTTTATCATCGGGTAGCATTTCTCAAAATTTGTCTGTAAGGCATTGCCATCACCGTCATATGACCATCCACCGTATGTAGCGTAAACCGAAGGACTGATGTAAAGCTTTTCCTGCCATTTTCGCGGCTGCTTTTCAAGCTCTGTAAAGGTATGAAAAACTTCTTCGCCGCCATGAATGGCAAGACAAAGTAAAAGTCCTCCGGCAAGTCTGGAAGGAATGTCATCCTGTTTCAGCATCGAAAGCATTGCCTGAAGGACATCATCAGGCGCATCTTTGTATATCTCGCTCGGATAGAAGAGGCGTTTTTCAAAAGCGGCTTTTGCAATTTCTGCGGTATCAATATCTCTGTAATTGAGCAGTTTTGTAAACAAATGCCGTTCTTTATCCAATTTTTCCGTTTCACGTATCTCGTCGCATATTTTATGGATCGCGGCGTCAATTGCTTCCTGTGGCAATGTCAGTATTTCATTTCGCTCGTTTTCAGCACGGCAGGAAATACAAATTCCGTCAAAATAAATTTCCCGACCACATTGCTTACACTTCTGTGCCATTCTCCCCATAAAAACCTCCATAGCATTTTCGAATTATTTTCATTATAAAATACGGATATGTCATTTACAACCCTGTCTCCGATTTGTATGTTGACAGGAAGAAAATAAGTGTTATAATGTGCTTATATGATAAGTACATTAAGTACAATTTTAAGAAAGGAGAAAACAGTGGAGAT